>Ga0080064_1000131_pt1 | contig 223877 bp, 190 predicted proteins | sample Subgrocontami54m_FD_69260 | JGI IMG/M metagenome (GOLD analysis project Ga0080064, IMG submission 69260) | Subsurface groundwater microbial communities from S. Glens Falls, New York, USA - GMW46 contaminated, 5.4 m (SPADES assembly) (version 2) ...
CGTCAAGTTCCGGAGTGAGTAATCCTGCCATAGTGCAGAAAGCATCGCTCATGCCCAGACACGTTTCCGACACAATCGCCCTGCGCCTACTCACCCTCACGTCACAGTTGACGAAGTAGTGTTAGAACGCTGTCCGAATAAGCGGTGCAACATGGGATACAAGACCATTGCGTGAGTTACGACATAATTGTGGCGCGAACATGCGATCATGCGGATACGCTGACGCTCATATTTGTTAGTGAGTGTTGCTGAAGCTAACATTCGCGGTAGGTTTTGTTTACTCCCTGCAAACATTTGAACAAAAGTTGACAGGATCATCACATGTCGCTAGTGGTCTGCTAACACGTTCGAACCAATTCGCAACACCTTTGCCCGCAGCTATTTGTGAACTCGTTCTCTTAAGATACGGGTGAGTCCGTGCCCTGGCCGTCGATCCTCGCGACGCTCCGGCCAGGTGCCTGGGAGTGAAGGGGTGTTGAGGCCCGTGGTCCGGACGCGATGGCACCCGCGCGGGAGGCATAGAATAGCTAGCATGTCTATCCTCATCCGTCGCTCTCTCGCGAGCGTCCATCTGCCCGTTTGGTCGCTTCGTCTTGCGGGCTTGGTGCGGCGATTCGTCATCCAGTTCGTTCGCGACGACGCGCTGGGTCTGTCCGGCGAGCTGGCCTATCGATTCTTTCTCTCGATCTTCCCCTTCTTTATCGTGCTCGCCTCCCTTGGGAGTCCGCTGGCTGGCCTCCTGGGCTGGCTCAAGCCCGCCCAGAACGTCGCGCAGATTCTGGGCCAGATCATGCCGCCCGATGCCTCGGGCGTGTTTTCGACCGAGATCGAACACATCGTCCAATCGATGCGCCCGGGACTCCTGCCTCTGAGCGTCATCGGCGCTTTGTTGATCGCTACCAGTGGCACCAACGCGGTGATCAAGGCGGCAAATCGGGCTTACGGAGTGGAGGAGACGCGGCCCTTCTGGAAGCGGTATCTCACCGCCCTTGGGCTCACCGTCTTCGCGGGGATTGCGATCGTGGGAGCCTTCGTCCTGTTCATGCTCGGCATCTGGTTCGGCGTGGGCTTGGCGTCGACGCTCGGCTTGGGGCCGGTCTTTCAGCGGTTGGTTCAGGTACTCTTCTGGCCTATCGTCGGAGTCATGCTCGTGGCTGGAATCTCATACGTCTATTGGGCTGCGCCCAACGTGCGACTCCATTTTCTCTGGGTGCTACCGGGCGCGATCGTGTTCAGCGTCTCTTGGCTCGTGGCGACCAGGATCTTTGCGTTCTACGTTGCGCAGCTCGGATCGCACGGCTTGACCTACGGCGCCCTGGCGGGCGTCGCGATCCTGCTTCTGTGGTTCTACTTGACGGCGTTCCTGCTGCTCGTGGGCCTGGAGCTCAACGTGGTGGTCGCCGAGCGGTTAGACCCGGACGGCATTGCCGCACAGCAAGAACGGACGCGGGCGTCTGCTGCCGTCGTTCAGCTTCCGCCCAGGGTAGCGGGCACCATGACGCCGCGCCGCCCCAACTGACGCGGACAGGCGGGATCGCCCCATTCTTGTGACGTCAATGAGAGCAATACGCCTTGATACAGAAGGACCACGCCGAATTGGCGCGGTCCTTCTGTATCAAGGGATCGAATTCTCACCGCAGTCGCGGTCCGCGGTTGCGCCGAGGCTTACTCGTCCAGTGCCGCTTCGAGCTCCTCGAGGGCCTCGATGAGCTCTTCCAGAATCTCCTCGAGCTCTTCGAGCGCCGCTTCGAGCTCCTCGTCGTCCTGCATGCTCGTCGCGTAAACGGTCACGTCATCGGTCGTCGACAGGCCTGCTTCGGCCGCACCGAGTATCCACTCGATCGCTGGCGCCGCCACACTCGACTCCAGGGCTACTGCCTGGCTCGTAACTGTGGGATGGGCCAGCGCCATGCCTGTGGTCGACAACAGAAGAACGCCGCTGACGAATGCGCTAAGAATTGGACGCATGTTCATTGCTTAGCTCCTTTCAACCCAACGCTCACGGGAGCGTGCGCCCGAAGCATAATCGGCTCGGCGTGCTGGCAGCAAGGTGTAAACTGCCCGATTCTTGGGCTGTTGTGGACCTGTGATGACCAACGCTTCGGATGCTATTTCCACTCCCACTGGTGGATGTTCCAGTTGTTCAACGTGGTGGCCGTGAAGGTCCCCGTGCCCGTGTTCGGCGCCGTTGGTCCCCGCAGGGAGCTGACGTGGGCCTCGGGCGTGATCGCGAAGTGCGTGTACATCACGGGGATCTGTTCGCTGATCAGTCGCTGCATCTGGACGAACAGACGGGTCCGCTCGCTCCCTTCCAGCGTGGTGGAGAGCGTGTCCCACAACTGGTCGTACTCCGCGTTGGACCAACCCGCGCGGTTCTCGCCCGTCCAGCGGTTGCTCGGCGAGCCGACCTCTGCGCTCGTGAAGTGGCGCTCGCTCAGCGCGCCTCCCTTCGTCGCAATGCCAGGGAACACGTGGCGCGGCTCGCCCGGCGTGATCTGGGCGACCGGCAGCACCGTTGGACGGAGCTCGAACCCCACCCGCTGCCATGAGTCGACCATGATGAGCTGCGTCCGCTCGAACTCCGATCCGGCGACCGTCTGGAAGTCGAGCCAATAGCGCTCGCCAGACGCGTTTGCGAAGAACTCGTCTCGGTCCTTTGAGTAACCCGCCTCGTTCATGAGCTGCTCGCTCCGACGCGGGTCGTACTGGTAGTGCATAACAGCCCTATCGACATCAGGGTAGAAGGGCTCGCTCCTCGGCACCATCGTATCTGTGATGAGCCCCTGTCCATCATAGACGCCGTCGCTCACGGCCTGACGGTCCAACGAGTGGGCGATCGCTCGCCGAACGCGGATGTCCTGCAGGGCCGGGTGGCCCACGATGTCCGGTCGATGCTGAACCCAGTAATGCGGCAGGGAAGCGCGAGGGAAGTACACGGTCCCCTTGCCCGCCCGCTCCCACTCGCGCTGGAGGACCAGGCCCTGCTCGAACCGGAGCTGGGCCCAATCCATTGTTCCCGCGAGCAGGTTCGTGAGGATGACGCTATCGTCGCCCATGACCTTGACGACGACCTGGTCGATCTTCGGTCGGCCGAGAATGTGACCGTCGAAGGCCACTCCCTCGAAGTAGGAGCCCGGCTCCCAGCGCACGAGCCTGTACGGCCCGGCGCCGATGTATTCGCCCTTGAGCGCCGGTTGCCCGAGGAATGCGTCGGCTTCCCCAGGGTTCTGCTCGAGGCTGGCGAAGGAGCGCTCGAGGACGTGGCGCGGAAGTGGATCGAACTCACCGCTCTGGATGTTTCCCGCGGAGGGATAGGGGCTTCGCCAGCGGATGAGCAGCGTTCGTGGATCCACGGCGACGACTTCCTGCATCTGGCGCTGCGGCCCGAGTGCCATGACGGGCAGGCTCGGGTTCGTGTAGACGCGCCAGGCGAACACGAAGTCCTCGGCGTCCATCGGATGCCCGTCGTGCCAGGTCAGCCCGGGACGCAGGCGGTACGTCGTGTCCATTCGACCGTCCGGGGTGACGATCCAGCTGTCGCTGTTGAGCTGGGGCAACGACTCTGCCAGGTATGCGTGGACGTTGCCGCCGTCGTCGTTCATCGTGAGCGCCGCGTTGAACACGCGAGTGATGACGCCCGCGTTCGCGGCGCTGGGGATTTTCGGGAGCAGGTGGGTCACTTCATATCGGTGAACCATCGTGAGAACTCGGTTCGGCGATGCCCCGGAGCGAGCCAGCTCCTGTGGCGCCGACGTTGATCGTTGAGAGGGGGCAGCGCAGGCCGCGACGAGGACGGTCGCGGCCAGGAGCCACAGTGACGCGATCTTTGATCTGGTGATCGGTAGACCTCGATTCTCAAGTCTGGACACGGGTTCGGTCGCCAGCTTTCTAGCGGGCCCCTTGGCCCACGAGCTCCTTGACCCATCGTCCGCCTGTCTCGGCAAGGATGGTATCCAGCTCGTCCGTCGTGGGTGGGGCATTGCGCTTCAGAAAGAGCGGATCCACGGCGTTGACCCGCGGATCGTGAATACGTCCGGGCGCCTCTGCTCCTTCCTCCATGGCCTTCATCGCGCTGAGCAGCATTCTGCGCCACGTTGCGATGGGCATATCGGCGGCGCCCAACATCTCCTTCGTCCGGTCCTGGATCGGACCCTGGGTCTCGTTGGACATCGCATCGGCCACGACGAACACGGAACCGATACCCGTGAACGTGCTCGTCCGCTGCTCCTCGTGGTCCTGCATGTATCTGTTCGACTGGTTCCGGATGAAGTGGTAGTCGGGCGTCATGATGCCGAAGCTTCGGTTGTGGCGGTGCTCCTCAGGAATCGGCCCCGAGCGCTTGAACGATAGGGCGTAGAGCCAATGGTGGCTGTCGTCGATCGGGACCCGCCAATACAGCATGTAGCCATCGCCGGCTGCTTGAGAGCCGCCGCCCGTCAGCGCGAAGCTCGGATAGATGTAGCTCGGGCCACCCTGACCATCGCTGTTGAAGTCCCAGACGCTGAAGTCGGTCTCCTCCACACGCACGGCTCCCCAGTACTTAGGCTTGGGAGGAAGATCGCGATAGCTCATCTCCTCACCCTTCGGCGCCTCACCCGGGAACGCATCGCGCGCTTTCGTCCCCGATTCCGTGCGAAGGAAGCGGTGCAGGAACGGTACGTGGGTGGGATCGTGGCTCCCCTCGAGGCCCTGGAGGTAGTTGCATTCGTGGAAGTACTTCGTCGTGAGTCGGCGGTCGTCCGGCGCCGCGAGGACCTCGTAGTTCGGGAGCAGCGGAGGCTCGCCTTCGCCCATGTACGTGAAGATGAGCCCGCCCTTCTCGATGCAGGGGTAGGCCTTGTGGCGAACGAAGTCCTTCAGATGGCTTCCAGGCGGCTCGGCCGGAGTCTGCAGACACTTGCCGTTCACGTCGTAGAGCCAGCCGTGGTACACACAGCGCAGCCCGCCGTCCTCGATGCGTCCGTAGCTCAGATCGGTGGCCCGGTGTGAGCAGTGCAGATCGAGCAGCCCGACGTGTCCGTCCTCGTCGCGAAACATGACTAGATCTTCGCTGAAGAGTCGGACCGGAATCGGCGGGCCGCCTGGCGGCAGCTCCTCGCCGAGCGCCGCGGGCGTCCAGTAGCTTCGGAGCAATCGACCACCGGACGTTCCTGGCCCGGTCTGAGTCACGAGATCATTTTCTTCTTTCGTAAGCACGGAGACCCTCTCCTGTTATGCTGGCCGCTTCTTAGAATGGTCTTATTCTATGCTGAAGTGACGATTACGTCGGCGTGGGAATTCCTCAAGAGCTTAGCTCCCAGTCGTACATATTCCAGTGCGACGTCGTCTGCACGAGCCCTGCCTCAGGCCCTTTCAGCGCCGCTGTGTGAGTCGTGACCCCGAGCAGTGAGTAGATCATCATGTTTGGGAGCAGCTCGCTCTGCAGCTTCAGCATCTGCACGAACGTCTGGACCTGCTCGGGACGATCCAGGGTGCTGTTGTACCGGTCCCAGAGACGGTCGTAGTCCGGGTTGCTCCAGCCTCCACGGTTGCCACCTTGCCAGCGGTTGGCCGGGCTGCCGATCTGCTCGCTTGCGAGCGCCTGGGCGGTCGTGCTTTCCACGCCGCTGATCCCATGGACCACGATGCCCGGATACGCCGAATTGGCTTCAGGATCCTGGGCTACGGCATTCGGGATCACCGAGGGCTGAACGTCGATGCCGGCTCGCTGCCACGTATTCACCATGATTGCGAGGAGCTGCTCGCGCTGGGCGCCGACGGCGGCCCACAGCGCCGCTGGCTGGAATCGCTCGCCGTTGGCGCCGGCGAAGAACCCGTCGCGGTCCTTCGAGTACCCGGCCTCGGCCATGTACTGTTCAGTCCGGCGGGGGTCGTAGACGTACTTCGTGATCGCACGGTCGACGTCCGCGAAATATGGGGCTTCACGGGGAACCGCCGCGTAGTTGATGGGCCCCTGCCCGTCCAGCAGTCCGTCATTGATCGCTTCCTTGTCTATGGCGTGCGCGATCGCCTTCCGAACGCGAACGTCGTGCAGCGCCGGTGTTTGTTGGTAGTCGGGTCGATGCTGGGGCACCGCGGTCACGTTCGCAGTTGAGATGAGCGCCACCGTGCCCTTTCCCCGGTCGCCGTCGAATCCCTCGCCGCGAAGGATCATCGCGTGCTGGAAGCCGATGACGTTGCGGGTGATCATGTGCACGTCGCCCGCTAGGATGTTCGCCATGGCCGTATTCTCGTCGTTGATCAGGCGCATCACGACCCGTTCGATCTTCGGCTTCCCCAGGGCGTGCCCCTCGAATGCCACGCCTTCGAGGAATGACGCGGGTTCCCAGTTGGTCAGTCGAAAGGGCCCGGCGCCGACGTATTCGGTCGTCCAGAATCGCTGGGCGAGAAAGGCGTCGCGCTGGCCCACGGGGTCCTGCTCGAACGCGGCGAACGCCTCGGCCATTCGATGGCGAGGTAGCGGCTCGAGCCCGCTCCCTGTGTCGAGGTAGGGCGAGCGCCACTGGATCCGCACCGTTCGCGGGTCAACGGCGATGATCTGCTCGATCCGGTCTTGGGGCTTCGGCTCGAAGGCGGCGAGGGCGGGAGCCGTATAGACCTGGAACGCGAAAACGACGTCGTCCGCGGTGAGCGGCTGACCGTCGTGCCAGGTGAGGTTCGGTCGAAGCTTCCAGATGGTCTCCATGCGGCCGTCGGGGAACGTCTGCCAGGTGTCCGTGTTGAGCTGGGGCGCCGTCTCCGCCAGATAGGGGCGGTGGTTGCCCTGGCTATCGATGATCGTCAGGCCCGCGTTGAACACGCGCGTCGTGCGCTCCGGGTTCACCGGACCGACCGCTTTTGATGCGAGGTTCTTCACCTCCGCGTTGACGACCATTGTGAGAGTGCGAGGTTGAGATGTTGCAGCGGGCGCAGATGCTGAGGCCCCTGTCCGCTGAGTGGGTGGGGTCGAGGAGCAGCCCAGGACTACGAGGGTCAGGGCTACCAGGCCAAGTCGCGGGAGTATGCCGTTGATCGTTGTTCTCCTTATCGGGATGCTACTGGGAGGCTCGCCGAGCCGAGCGATCTGATCCACCTTCCGGCTGTCTCGGTGAGGTTCGTCTGCAGCTCCTCGTCGGTGGGTGGGGCGTTGCGCTTGAGGAACATCGGGTCCACCTCGTTGACTCGTGGATCACGAATGGCACCGGGCGGATCGCCGCCTTCCTGCACGGTCTGGATGGCCCGAATGAGCATGCGGCGCCACGCTGTGATCGACATGTCGGCGACGCCGAGCATTTCTTTGGTTCGGTCCTGGATCGGACCCTGCGTTTCGTTCGCCATCGCGTCTTGGGTGGCGAAGAGGGTGCCGATTCCGGTGAACGTGGCCGCTCGCTGCTCCTCGCGATCCTGGAGATACCGATTCCGCTGGTTGCCGATGAAGTGGTAGTCGGACGTCATGAGCGCCCAGCTTCGGGCGTAGCGGTGCTCCTCCGGAATGGGGCCGTTTCGCTTGAACGCGAGGATGTACAGCCAGTGGTGCGTGTCGTCGATCGGCACCCGCCAGAAGATCATGTAGCCGTTGCCCGGTGCCTGGGGGCCGCCGCCCGTCATGCAGAGGCTCGGGAAGGTGTACTCGGGGCCTCCATGGCCGTCTGGGCTGAACGCCCACAGGCTGAAGTCGTTCTCCTCCACCCGCACCCGGCCGAAGTACTTTCCATCTGGTGGCGGCCCGGCGAAGATCAGTGTCGCGCCGTTTCGTACCTCGATGGGACGCTCGTGGATCTTCTTCGTGCCTTCCTCGGTCCGCAGGAACCCGTGGAGGAAGCGCACGTGTGTCGTGTCCTCGCTGCCCTCGAGGCCCTGCAGGTAGTTGCACTCGTGGTAGTGCTTGGTGACGAGCTGGTGGTCCGGGGGCGCGGAGAGGACTTCGTAGTTCGGGAGAAGCGGTGGCTCGCCTTCGCCCATGTAGGTAAAGATGACCCCGCCCTTCTCCAGGCACGGGTAGGACTTGTGGCGCACGAAGTCCTTGAGGTGACTGCCTGGCGGCTCGGCCGGTGTCTGCAAGCATTTACCGTTCACGTCGTAGAGCCAGCCGTGATAGACGCAGCGCAGCCCGCCGTCCTCGATGCGCCCGTAGCTCAGGTCCGTTGCTCGGTGTGAGCAATGAAGGTCGAGGAGCCCAATTCGCCCGCCCTCATCCCGAAACAGGACGAGGTCTTCGCTGAACAGGCGGAGCGGAATTGGTGGGCCGCCCGGTGGGAGCTCTTCGCTGAGAGCTGCAGGCTGCCAATAGCTTCGGAGTAGCTGGCCGCAGGGCGTTCCTGGGCCCGTCTGTGTCACTAAGTCGTTCTCTTCTCTGGTGAGCATCAGATCTCCCATGACATGCGAGTGGACGGTGCGGATTTTACTCTGTTGGCTCGGTTACACCACGCCCTTGCGTGCTGGCCAAGGTGTTGGGCGAAGGGGTCAGGAGCAGATCACAGTACTTTGGTCCTACTTCTAGCCCTGATGATCAGACCATATGATCTGCTGAAGAGAGCACGTCAGAAACGGTCCCGCGCGACCGGCGAGAAGGGGTGAACGTCCGTGGAAGCATCTGGCAGCAACCCGACGTGCGAGCACTGGCTGTTGACGGGCATGGATCCGGAGTGCTTAGATTTGCTCCTTGCAGCCGGTCGCGACGTGCGCTTCGAGCCCGGCGAAGTCATATTTCGCGAGGGCGATGTAGCGGACGGGCTGTACTTGATCATGGGCGGATCGGTTCGCCTGTCGGCTACGGGAGACAAGGGCGAGATGCTTCTGTCGATGGCGCACGGGGGCGACATCGTCGGCGAGTTGGGTGTCCTCGACGCGTATCCGCGGTCGGCGACCGCCGTTTCCGTTGGCGTCTGCGCAGCGTACTTCGTCCCAGCCGAGCCGTTCCTCGACGCCCTCGAGATCTCCTCCCTCGCGTGCATGAAGATGATGGCCCACCTCACACAGCGGCTTCGGACGGCCAACGGGCGCTTGGGTGAGTTGGCTCCGACGAGCACGCTTCATGGCGACCGGGCCACTACGGATCACTGGCCCAAGAGCGCGTGATGCACCCATGGTCCTGAGCCTTCCCGAGGCTCGTAGGCTCGCCCTTGCCTGACCTGTCGGTCGGGTTGCACATCGCCGCCAACCACCTGATCTGGATCATTCTGATGGGCTTGGTGATGGGTTGGCTCGCCCGGAGCCGTCTGCGGCCCCCACCGCAAACAGAATCGGGCGCCGTGCTCAAGCTGCCCGTCGGCTTGCTGGTGGTCGGTCTGGTGTGCGCCGGGATGTTCGGCGCCTTTGCGTATTTCTCGTTCTCCGCTCCGACGGGTGGTCCAGTCGTTGCGTCTGTCTTTTCTGCGTTCGCCTTGCTGGGTTGCTATCTCATCTATCTGTTTGCCACCGAGTGGTACGAAGTCCGGCCGGATGGCATCGCCTACCGAACGATGCTTGGACGGACGCGAGTCGCGTCATGGGAGGACGTCCGCCACGTGCGGTATGCAAGCGCTCTTCAATGGTTCGTCATCCGAATGCAGGACGGGCGGGTCTTGCGATTGTCGGCCATGCTCATCGGCCTCCCCGCACTCGCCCACATGCTTCTCTCAAAGGTCGGCGGCGAACGTCTCGACCCGGACTCGGCCGAGGTCGTTCGGCAGACTGCTTCGGGGAATCTACCAAAGGTATGGCAGTGAAGGAGCGGCATGTTACGTCCGGATCTGGCGACCCAGGGGCGCGTTTTCGAGCCCTTCTTCACGACGAAGGACATCGGGAAAAGGCACAGGGCGGACCGGCGGCGACCGGCGTACAATGGGCGCTATTGGTTGAGCCAGAGCGCACTCGGAGAAACGCATGGAGATCAAGTACGGCCTGATCAGCGCCGACTCGCACGTCGTGCTGGACCGCGACACGTGGACGAGTCGCATGTCGGTAGACAAATGGGGCGATCGCATTCCCCAGGTGGTGGAAACAACCGATCGCGGCAAGCTGGTGGACGCTTGGCGAGTCGACGGCAAGCTCTTTGGCGTTGGGCGCGGCGTTGCAAACTGTCCGGCCGCCATGGAAGATCCCGCCGCTCACTACTACCCGGTGCGCTGGGACGAGGTGCCGAGGCGCGCCTTCGACCCACTCGAGCGGCTCGAAGCCCTCGACTACGATGGTGTGGACGCGGAGGTCCTGTTCGCCAACGACCCCGCGCGGTCTGCCTTCTACCAGTTCGGGGACGCTGCATTCGAGCTGGCTTGCGTGCGGGCGTACAACGATGCGTTGGCCGCCTGGCGCCAGGCGAGCGACAGGTACGTGCCACTAGCTGTCATTCCCTACCTCTCCGACGTCAGCGTCACGGTTGCCGAGGTCCAGCGAGCCGCCCAATTCGGACATCGTGGCATCGAGATCCAGGCGGAGCCCAGCGCCGCGGTGAGGGGGTTGCCCCACTTCAACGATCCGCATTGGTACCCGCTGTGGGACGCCTGCCAGGAGCTAGAGCTCCCGATCCACCTCCATGAGTCCGGCGGGCTTGCGCAGGCCATGAACTTCCCTAAATGGGATGGCTACGACTGGCCCTCCTTCCATACCACCATGACCGTTCCAACGTGCTCGTTCCCCGCCCAGTTCTTCCCCAATCTCATTTTTTCTGGCATCGCCGATCGGTTCCCGCGGCTCAAATGGGTTTCGGCGGAAACCGGCATCGGCTGGGTCCCCTACGTTCTCGAGGGGTGCGACTACGAGTGGGAGCGGCGCCACCTCTGGACGGAGGGCGTTCGCACCCGCCCAAGCGACGTCTTTCAGCGTCAGATTTATGTCAACTTCTTCTTCGAGCTCGCGAACGTCCCGCTGCGCCACCGAATCGGCATCGACAACATCATGTGGGAGTCCGATTACCCGCACACGGCCTCCAACTTCCCCCATTCCCGCCAATACGTGGAGCGCGCGCTGGCGACGGTGCCCGACGACGAGCGCAAGAAGATGCTGTACGAGAACGCGCAGCGCGTCTACAAGCTGTAATCGGTTCGCCGAAAGGAGCGTCGACGATGGACATCGCCCAGTTCAACGACTGGCTCACCGAGCGAAGTCTCCAGGGATACTGGACGCTCGAGCGAGGGTCCGGCCACGGCGGCCCGCGCGCTGGCTTCTCCCCTCATCTGTGGAAGTGGAGCGACATGGAGGTGGCCCTGGACCGGGCTGTCGAGCTGGTTCCTCCCGAAGATGCGTTCCGTCGATTCGTTGGCTTCGTCCATCCTGAGGTGAAGACCGGCGCATCCCACACGGTCTTGCTCGGCGCGCAGCTCGTGAAGCCCGGCGAGCGCCCCGAGGCACACCGACACACGATGGCGGCGATCCGCTTCGTCGTGTCCGGCAATGGCGCGGCGACGGTCGTGAACGGTGAGGAGTTCTTGATGCAGGAGGGAGACCTCATCACGACTCCGAGCCGCACCTGGCACGATCACGTGAACGAGTCCGGCGCGCCGATCGTGTGGCTCGACGGCGCCGATGGCCCTCTGATGCGGCTCCTCCGCGTCGGCGACGGGAACCTCTACCCCCAGCCACTCCAGGACGTTGTCCGAGGCCGAGGCACCACCGCCGCCGAGACGGGCAACATCCGCCCGAGCTGGATCAAGCAAGAGGGAGCACAGCCACCCCCCTACCGCTACGCGTGGTCCGAGACCCGGCGCGTCCTGGACCTCATGGCCGAGGAGCCGGGCGATCCGTATGACGGCGTGCTGCTGAGCTACCTGAATCCTGTGACCGGTGGCCCCACGCTGCCGACGCTCGGTTGCGAGATGCAGATGCTGCGCCCCGGCGATCACACGCAGGCGCACCGCCACACAACCAGCGTAATTTACCACGCGTTCCGAGGCAGCGGACGGACCGTGATCGATGGAGAGCCGCTGAAGTGGGAGCAGGGCGACACGTTCGTCGTCCCCCTCTGGTGCGCCCACCGCCACGAGAACGAGACGAGCGATCCATCCTACTTGTTCTCGATCTCCGACCGACCCGTGATGGACCAGCTCGGTCTGTATCGCGAGGAGCCCGCTTAGAACCGACGAGCAACGCTGTCTACTTATTCTCACAACGGATCGATTGTACAAGTGATTAGTTGTACAATCGATCCGTTGTGGTTAAGGGGCAACAGATGGAGCGGACGGGCCACCCGCGGAACATCACCGGCGGCACAGTTAGAGGGGAGGACCTCTTCGGCCGCGACGGTTTCCTCAAGAATCTGGAGCGCGGCATCGACGTCGGCAACCTGCTGTTGCTCGCGCCGCGCCGATGGGGCAAGTCGAGCGTTCTCCAGACATTCTTTGACGCGGATCCGGCTCGGCGACGCTACCTAGACGTCATGGATCTGAACACGCCCGAGGACTTCGTTGTTGAGGTGGCAAAGCGCTGCGAAGGCCTCTCGGACCGCGTGACCCACACTCTCGGCCAAATTCTCGAGAACACACTGGGTCGAGTCAAGAGCATCGAGGCGGGCGGCATCGGTGTGGAGCTCGGGAAGCCAGCTGCTCAAGAGCCTGACTGGAAGTGGAAGGGCGAGCGGTTGATGACCGCTCTGGGTCGCGAGCACGTGCTGATCCTCGACGAGTTTCCGGTCCTCGCCAAACGCCTTTTGGACGCGGATGAAGCGGTTGGGTCGGACTTCTTGATGTGGCTCAGGACGGTCCGCCAGCGGCCCGAGTCTCCACGGTTCATCTTCGCAGGATCGACCAGTCTTTCAGAAGTGTGTGCACATTTTCGACTCTCCCAGACGATCAATGACCTGGACGGAGTTCCGCTTCCCCCGTTCGACGAAAGGCTCGCTCTGGACATGCTCCGAGCAGTGTTCGCCGCCGAGGGTGTGCCTGCGTCCGGACCGCTGTTGGACGCGATCCTCGATCAGGTCGGGCCGGAGGTGCCCTATTTCTTGCAGCTCATGGCGAAGGCGATTATTGGTGAGTATCAACGGACGCACGTCTCGCCCGCGCCCGCCCGTGTCGTAGCGCTTTACAAGGACGAAGTGTTGTCCGCCCGGACGCAACACAATCTCGAAGACTATTGGGAACGAATCGATCGCATCTATACGTCGTCTGAGGCTGCCGTCATTCGCGAGGTGCTCAGCGCCCTATCAAAGCGCCGGGACTCGGGTCTGAGATATACGACGCTCCGCAATCGTGTCGCGTCGCGGAGCCTCGAACCTGAGATTCTTGACCGCGTGCTGCCGCTGATGGGAAACGATTTCTACGTCCGGCACACGCCGAGCACGGCAACCTACTCCATGTTCAACCGCTGTTTGGCGGACTGGTGGCGGATCTACCATGGCGGCGCCTAGCACCGGTGGACCGGATCAGGCCGCCAATCTGCTGCTTAGGTTTACGCCCGGCCAGCTCGCGCCGGAGCTTCTGGCAGCGACGCTGGTGGCTCGTGAACCCCTTCTGACCCAGATCCTCGATCGGGTGGAGCAATGGGAACAGGGAGCCGGCCCCGAGCATTTCCTTCTTCTCGGTTTCCGTGGGATGGGCAAGACGCACCTGCTCGAGTTGGTTCGGTATCGAGTGGAGGCGATGAGAGACGAGAATCTGAGGGTTGTGCCGTTTCACGAGGAGAGCTACGGCCTCGGCGGCGCATCGGACCTGCTTCTGGCCGTGTGGAAGTCCGTTGGGGAGCCGGGAGTGGAACCCCCTGCCGATGGCTCGACAACGCGATGGATCGAAGACCAGCTCCTGCGGCTCAGCGAGCAGCGACGTATGCGCGTCCTGATCCTGCTCGACAGCTTCGAGCTCAAGCTTGAATCCTGGCGCGAAGAGGACGAATCCATCCTGAGACACGTCCTTGCCTCGCTTCCCAACGTCATGGTGGTAGCTGCGGCGAACTGGGCCCCCAATGCGGTCACCGAGTATGGTCGCCCACTTTTCGACTACTTCAGGGTTGAGCCGCTTCGTTCGCTAAGCCCGTCCGACGCTGATGAGATGTTGAGAAGGCGGGCAGAGCTCTCCGGCCACCACCTCCTTGATCGGTGGAAGGAGATTCGGCCAAGAATCCTGGCAATCGCCGATCTCGCGGGAGGGAATCCGCGCCTCCTTCTTTCTCTCTACCAGGCACTCCAGGGCCTGGAGATACCGAGCGTCCTAGCTGCTTTTCGCTCGCTCCTGGACGAGGTAACGCCGTACTTCAAGCACCTCGTAGAGTCGCGGGCGCCGCAGCAGCGACGGCTGCTGGCTCTCGCGGCCAAACATGATCGCGGCGCATCGCCGTCGGAGCTCGCAGCCGAGAGCGGGATTCAGGATCGACAAGTAGCCGCCTTGCTTGGTCCGCTCGTTAGAGATGGGTTTCTCCGACGGGTGCGACGCCCAGGTTCAAAGGCAACTGCCTACGTGTTCAACGAGCCTATTCTCAGAATGTGGCTCCAGACGCGGGAGACCGCGGACGGCGCGCGGCGAGTGGCGTGCCTGGTCGAGTTCTTCCGCAGGTGGTACGAGCGCGCTGAAGGCGAGTACGAAGCAGCGCTTCGCAGATTCGTTACCGACGTAGACGTATCCAGTCGAGCTGTGCGTGCCTTAGGTATTGAGGACCGCGCGTTGAGCCTGGAGCACTTCGTGCGGGCGGCCCCGTCGCTCCAGGCCGCCGAGAACGCCGCATCGCTCATCGCGGACCCGGAAGCAGGCATAGAAGCACCAGTTCGTCATAGAGGGCTCAACGCCGCTCACGAGCGGGTCTCCGAGCTGCAGTTGGCGGCTTTCGTGGAAGCGAGAGATCTGCTATCGAGGGCCGATGAGCTGCGCCGACGGGGGGCATTCGAGAGGGCCATAAAGGCTTATGACGCTGTCATCGCCTGCTGTGGTGTGAAACCGACGCTCTCGGGGCTGGTGGCGAGGGCGTTCTTGAACAGAGGAGTCACTCTTGGCTCCCTGGGCTGCTCGGAAGAAGAGATCGAGGTCTACGACAAGCTGGTATCGCGGTACAGCGATCGCCCGGAGGCGGAGATTGCCGTCCAGGTCGCTCGGGCTCTCGTCAACAAGGGAATCACTCTCGGCTCCCTGGGTCGCTCGGAAGAAGAGATCGAGGTCTACGACAAGCTGGAGTCACAGTACGGCGATCGCCTGGAAGCGGAGATTGCTGTCCAGGTCGCTCGCGCTCTTGTCAACAAGGGAATCACTCTTGGCTCCCTGGGCCGCTCCGAAGAAGAGATCGAGGTCTACGACAAGTTGGTATCGCGGTACGGCGATCGCCCGGAGGCGGAGATTGCTGTACAGGTCGCTCGCGCTCTCGTCAACAAAGGATTTTGTCTTGGCGGCCAGGACCACTTAGAGGAAGAGATCGAGGTCTACAACGAGCTAGTGTCGCGCTATGCCGCCAGCCCGGAGGCGGAGATTGCTGAGCGCGTGGCAATGGCGCTGCACAACAGGGGTGATGCGTGGTATCGGCTGGGCAACTTCGATCTCAGTCTCGCTGATCTCGACGAGTCTATCAGGCGTCGCTCGTCTCACGCCCCAACCATTGCAGATCGCGCTCGTACCCTGGCCGCCTTAGGCCGCGCTGCAGATGGGCTCGCCGACCTGCGCCTTGTGGTGGAAACTGACCTCAACGCTGAACAGGCGGAGATTCTGAACCTCCTGGTCGCCTTCTTGCGCGGCTCCGACATGAGGGCGGCTCGACAGGCCCTTGAGCTGATCGAGCGAGCAACTAGCGAAATGGATCTAGCGCCCTACCGTTTTGCCCTCCAGTATCTTGAGGCGAACCGCGATCCGTACCTGCTGGAGACGCTGAGCCCGGACGTGCGACGGGCCGTGACTTTGATCGTCGAAGGCGTCGCGTCGCCGTTGGAGACAGGCTCGCCCGACTGAGAACCACTCCCCAGCGATGCCCATGGCGATACGTGAACCATGCTGCACGTTGGCAGCCGAGCAGAGCCGCTCATCGCGGCGTACAATGCTCCGCGATTGGTGCTTATGTGTCTGGAGAAGACAAATGGAACTGCGGTACGGGCTGATCAGCATGGCGGACCACGTTCAGGAGTACCCCCGCGTCTGGCTGGACCGGGTGCCCGCGGCGTTGCGCGAGCGCGTCCCACAACTCCAGCACCTGGCCGATGGCTCGGAACACTGGATGCTCGATGGTCAGCCGCTCAATCTCGACGGAGCCGCTTCGGCGGCAGCGCTGATGCCCGACCGGACGCGTGGCCCCGCGCGTTGGGATGACGTGCCGCGCGCGGCCTACGAGCCGGCCGGCCGACTCGAGACGATGGACGTCGACGGCGTCGACCTTTCGGCGCTGTACCCCACCGTGCCCGGCATGGCAGGCGAGAACTTTGCGCGCCTGGCCGATCCAGTGCTCCAGCGCGCGTGCGTCGAGGCGTACAACGATTGGCTCGTCGACGAGTGGGCCAGCTCCAGCAATCGCTTCCTGCCACAGTGCATCGTGCCGCTATCGAGCATTCACGCTGCTGTCGCCGAGGTGCGACGAGCGGTCGGGCGAGGTCACCGCGGGGTCATCCTGCCCGCGATTCCCATGGATCTCAGCCAGCTCCCGCACATCAACGAGCCGGCGTGGGAGCCGCTATGGACCGCATGTGAGGAGCTGGGTGTCCCGCTTTGCTTCCAGGCGGGCTCTGCCGAGCGAGTGCAGCTCGCGCCCCATTCGAGCTACTCGCCGGCCCTCGCCGATGCGCTGAGAGCGATGACTCGCCCTGTGAGCACGGTATTCGTCCTGATTAACTTCCTTCTATCGCGGATTCTCATGCGCCATCCGGGACTCCAGGTGGTCTTCGCGGAGAGTGGGATCGGGTGGGCGGCCTACACGTTGGAGTACGCGGACCACCAATTCGAGAAGGACCTGCTCTTCACGCAGTATGAGCTGAAGCCTTCAGAGATGTTCCGCCGCCAGTGTTGTCTCACCGCTTCCTATGAAGATGCAAGCCTCGATACACGCGCGTTCATCGGCGTGGACAACATCGGCTGGTCGACGAACTTCCCGCTCGCAACGTCGACGTGGCCAAACACTCATGCCTCGATCGCCCGCTGGTCTCCGCGTGTCCCTAAAGGCGAGCGCAGCCAGATGTTGTGGCGCAACGCCGCTCGGATCTACGGAATCGATGCATCCTACCACGGAGAGGGCGCGGCGCTCTCGGCACCGGCTCGCACCGGGGCCTGACTGGATTCGAAGCGCCTGTGGAGGTGGGAACATGACCCCGCGTGGTTGGGCCAGCGTCGTGTCTGCCGGTGTTCTCCTCTCCCTCCTGAGTTGCGGGCCCGCCGAATCATCCCGCGGGAGCCAATCCCGTGGACAGTCGACCGCCAGCGGGGCGGCGACGAAGCGCATCACTGCCGCGATCCTGGGCGACCCGCGCACAATACGGAACTCGATCAACGCCGCGGGCGGCTCCGGGTCGGTGCCTGGCGTCGACGCGCTGGAGGATCTCGTCAACCCGAGCCTGGCCGAGATGGACAACCGAGGCCGGTGGGTCGCGCGCCTCGCGGAGGCCGTGCCAACCACCGAGAACAGTCTCTGGCAGATCTTCCCCGACGGACGCATGCAGACGACGTGGAAGCTGCGCGTGGCCGCGAACTGGCACGATGGCCGGCCCGTGACGTCGGAGGACTTCGTGTTCACCGCCACGGTCGGACAGGATCCAGAGGTCCCGCTGTTCCGCGATTCGATGTACCAGTTCATCGAGAGCATCGAGGCGCCCGACGCCAAGACGGTCGCGATCAACTGGAACCGTCCGTTCATCGATGCGACCACCATGTTCAACACGACTCAGACGCTCCCGATGCCAAAGCACCTCCTCGAGGGCCCGTTCGTGGAGGACAAGGCCAACTTCACTGCCATCCCGTTCTGGAACGAGGAGTTCGTGGGGACCGGCCCCTTCCGCATCCGCGAGTGGGTGAGGGGCAGCTACCTAACGCTCGCGGCCAATGAGTCGTACGCCTTGGGTGGGCCCAAGATCGCTGAGATCCAGGTGCGCTTCATCCCCGATCCCAGCACGCTGATGGCCAACATCCTGGCGGGTGGCGTCGATCTGACCCTCGGTCGAACCGTGTCCATCGACCAAGCAGTTCAGGTTCGCGACAAGTGGCCCGAGGGCGCCATCGTCGCCTCGCCGGTCAACTGGATCGCGATGTACCCGCAGTTCGTGAACCCAACGCCCGCGATCGTCGGCGACGTGTCGTTCCGAAAGGCCGTTTATCAAGCCGTCGATCGGCAGGAGATGGCGGACAGTCTACAGGCCGGGCTCGCCCAGGTGGCCCATAGCCTGCTACTTCCTGAGGAGCCCGAGTTCCGCGACGTCGAGCGGAGCATCGTCCGGTACGAATACGACCCACGTCGAGCGATCGAGGCCATCGAAGCCCTTGGCTACACGCGTGGCAGCGACGGGGTGTTCCGCGACGCGACGGACGAGCGCCTGACCCTCGAGCTGCGCACGGTCAAACATGACCTCTACGAGAAGGCCTTGTACACCGTAGGCGGCTACCTCGCGCACATTGGGATACCAACCGAACAGAACGTGGTTCCTCCCCCGCGCATCTCGGACCGAGAGTACCGCGCGACGTTCCAGTCATTCGAGGTGATCGAGAATCCAAACGAGTTTCGAAGTCTCGAACGCCTCCGGCTATCCGAAGCTCCCCTGCCGGAGAACCGGTTCACGGGTCGAAACCGCGTGCGGTATATGAATCCGACGTTCGATGCGTTGCTGGACAGGTATTTGACCACCATCCCAATGCAGGCGCGGGCTCAGGTCGCCGGCCAGATCGTCCACCATATGACGGATCAGCTCGTCTGGATGGGCCTGTTTCACCAGGCCGAGCCTACTATGATCGCCAATCGCCTGCAGAACGTCATGGCGCGCAACCAGGGCTCCACACAGGCGTGGAACGCGCATGAATGGGACGTAAAGTAAAGGACAATGCTGCCGACTTGCGCTTCATGACCTCATGATGAGTCGCTCCCTTTGTCTGGTTCAGCTGCTTCTAATGGCGCTGCTACCGCTGATCGCCTGTGCCAGCGCTCCGTCGGCTGGAGGCGCGCAGTCCAGCGCCCCACAACGCGTTGAGCAGAAGCGCGTCGTTGCCGCGATTCGGAGCGAGCCCGGCACGCTATATACCAAGGTGCTGACCAACCCCGGCGGTCTTCAGGGACTCGACGAGCTCGAGCTGCTGGTGGATTCGGGCCTCGCCGTCGAGGACAAGCAGGGCGAGCTACGCCCGGTGCTCGCGGATGCGATGCCGACCATCGAGAATGGCCAGTGGCGTGTCTTTCCCGACGGCCGTATGGAGATGACCTGGCGCATTCGTGAAGGAGCTCGCTGGCACGACGGAACGCCGTTCACGTCGGCGGATCTGGTGTTCACCGCGACGCTGCTCCTCGACCGGGATATGCCCACCTTCAACACGTCCTACTACCGGCCGCTGGATGGGGTAGAGGCGGTGGACGATCGGACCATCCTCGTCCGATGGAGCAGGCCGTTCGTTCGAGCCGACCACATCTTTACCTCGCCACTGGCGCCCCCGGTGCCGAAACACCTCCTTGAAGAGGCGTACCTCACCCGCAAGGCCGCGTTCACCGACCTCCCTTTCTGGTCCTCCGAGTTCATTGGCACCGGGCCGTACAAGCTCCGCGAGTTCGTGCCCGGCAGTCGCGTGATTCTCGACGCACATGACACGTATGTTCTCGGGCGCCCAAAGCTCGACGTCCTCGAGGTGCGCTTTCTCCAGGAGTCGAACGCGCTCTCCGCCAACATCGTCGCGGGTGAGGTGGAGCTGACCATTGGCCGGACCATCTCGACGGAGCAAGCACTCCAGATTCGCGACCGTTGGCCCAGAGGTCACATGGACATCGCACCCGGCACCCTCTATCGGATCAGCCCGCAGCTCTTGAATCCAACTCCCGCCGTGATCTCGAACCTTCAGTTCCGACGCGCGCTGACCCATGCCCTCGACCGGCAACAGATCGTCGAATCGATACAGGCTGGGCTGGTAGATGTCGCCCACAGCTTCCTCACCGACCTACCCGAATACCGTGAGGTCAACGCGAACGGGGTTCGCTACGACCACGACCCGAGGCGCGCGGCCGAGCTGATCGAATTGCTCGGCTACACCCGCGACTCCGAAGGCTTTTTCCGCGACCCGGCTGGTACTCGTCTCACGGTCGAGCTTCGTACGACCGCCGGGGACGACACACGCGAGAAGATGCTGCTCTCGATGTCGGACTACTGGCAGCGAAGCGGTGTGGCGGTGGAACAGGTGCTCGTTCCGGGTCAACGCAACCAGGATCGGGAGTACAGAGCCAACAGGCCGGGCTTCGTCTTCTCAGGGGGTGGAAGCTACCTCGACGGGCTCGAAGACCTCCATGGGTCGCAGTCGCCCCTTCCGGAGACGAACTACGTGGGGCGCAACGACTCCCGCTACGTGAATCCTGAGTTCGACGCGCTTCTCGACCGGTACGTTGCGACGATTCCGAAACAAGAGCGCATGCAGGTCGTGGCCCGCATCGTAGAGCACATCGCGGAGAACCTGAACATCATCACGCTCTTCCCGCAGGCGGAACCTGTCATGGTGGCGAACCGTGTGCTGAACGTGGTCGGTCATGGCCCCAACTCGCCACAGTCGTGGAACGCGCATGAGTGGGACCTCGCGCGCTAAGACCCGTGAGACACATGCAGCGAAGCTTCGTATACTGACCCTTCAAGGGGACACTATTGAGCGAACTGGGCTAAAGCAGGAGGTATCGATGCAATCCGCCAGCGTCCAACCAGGCACCATGGAAGAGCGTGCTGCGCAGCGCCTGCGTTCGATCGTCGAAAAGTACAGCTTTGCCGAGGGCGAGGTTGTCCGGGCGTACTTTGCAAAGCCACGGGCTGCCGAAGAGAACGTCGAGGTCCTCCTGAAGCAGATCGGTCGTGAGGTTCAGGGCCGTGCATGGATCGGCCCCGAGCTGGCAGCTCGCGCCAAGGGCCTGGAGCGCACGATCGACCGCCACGAATACGCCGAGTTTCTCCGAGAATCGGCCGAAGAAGCCGAGCATTACGTGGCGCTCGCCGACATCGCAGAGTGGGTTGCTGGCACGAAGCTGGAGGCAGATCGCCTGTTGGGCTACGAGGTAGTCGCGCGCTACAACCCCGAGCACGGCGATGATCTCATGTACAATCGCAAGCTCCCCGAGGCGTGCCGCAATCTCGACGTTGGTCGGGAGATGGTGGAAGCGCTCGGATTCGATCGCGCAGATCACCTCATGCACCTGGCAGAGGGTGGTGGCGGCGGCGCCTTCGTCGAGTGCGCCAAGCTGCAAGGCGACGAGTTTCGCCAGCGGCTCGCGACGGCGATGCGTAAGATCGTCCGTGACGAGATGGGCCACGGGCCTGGACGCATCGACGGCTACGCCCGCGAATGGGTCGAGACCGACCAGCAGCTAGAGGAAGACGCGCGCTGGCTCGACGCTTTCATGCTCGCGCACCTGCGCGTCCGGAACGAGATCTGGGGCTATTCGCTGACCGAAGAGCGCATCGCAGAGCTCAGCGCCGACAAGCAGTAACCTAGGCTGCGATTCCGTCGACAGGGCATTCCCGCTTAGACCGCGAGCCAGGTGAGGCCGCGGAGGCTGCACAAGGAGGCGACGATGGCGTCTCGACGACTCACCTTGGTATGGACCCTCATGGCCCTGCTGGTCGCCTGCGCGGCGCCAGCGCCGACTGGTGGAAATCGAGGCCGTGAGGGCGCCACACAGGCGTCAGCGCAGCCTCAACGGACGCTGGTCATCATCGCCCGTGGCGAGCTACCGAGTCTCGCCGTCAAACCGTTCGTTGCATACTCAGGATCGCTCAACCCACCGCTCCGTCTCTTCAATGCCACGCTCGACTACACCGACGAGAAAGAGGTCTCCCAGCCCTATCTGCAGGAGGCCCTGCCCAGGCTCAACACTGACACCTGGCGGGTCTACCCCGACGGGCGGATGGAGACCACCCACCGCCTGCGGCCGGACCTGACCTGGCACGACGGTAAGCCGCTGCTGGCGGACGACTTCGTTTTTGCCTGGCGTGTCTACGCGACTCCCGAGCTCGGCCGATCCGGGACGCGACCCATTCGACAGATCGAGGAAGTCACGGCGCCGGACCCGCGCACGATCTTCATCCGCTGGCGCCAGCCCTTCCCCGACGCCGATCGGATGGACGTGGACTTCCAGGCGCTGCCGCGCCACATCCTCGAGGCATCCTTCGAGCAAGGTGATCCCTCGTCCTTCGTCAACCAGAGCTATTGGACGCTGGACTACGTCGGCCTCGGCCCGTACAAGGTCGACCGATGGGAGCCAGGAGCCTACATCGACGCGTCGGCGTTCGACGGGCACGCGCTGGGCAAGCCGAAGATCGCCAAGCTCCGTCTGAACTTCGTTCCCGACCCCAACACTGCGATGGCCAACATGCTGAGCGGCGACGCGCACTTCGTGTCCGAGTTCGTGCTCGGGTACGACGAGGGCGTAACCTTGGAACGAGAATGGTCCGGTCGGGATGGCGGGACCATCTTCTACGCGCCAGTCTTGATTCGGATCTCGCAGATACAGCACCGGCCAGAGTACGTACTCCCGAAGGCGCTGCAAGACGTGCGGGTGCGGCGGGCGCTGGCACGGGCATTCGATACGCCTGGAGCACTCGATGTCTTCACGGGAGGTCGAGGCGTGATCACCTCCACGCTCACGTCGCCGCGAGCCGAGTACTACCCGGCGATCGAGCGGGTGGTCACGAAACACGACTACGACCCGCGCGAGACCCAGCGGATGCTCGAGGAAGTCGGAATGACGAGGGGCTCAGATGGGTTCTACATGGGGCCTGGCAACGAGCCCTTCAAGCTCGACCTTTGGAGCACCGTGGGCAACGTGTTCGAGCGGGAAAACCGCATCTTCGTCGACAGCTTGCGGCAAGCGGGTGTCGACACGTCGCCACAAACGCTGAGCGCGGCGATGCTCAGCGATCCCGAGTATCGTGCCCACATCCCGGGCATGTTCACCGGCGGCGCGGGCGCTGATCGCCTCTCTGAGTACAGCCGCGACGCGATCCCGCGGCCGGACAACCGCTGGGGCGGCAACAACCGCGGTGGCTGGGACAATGCGGAGTTCGAGCGCCTCTGGCAGCTCTACAACACAACGCTGGACCGACCCGAGCGTATCCAGCAAATCTCTGGCATGGAGAAGGTCTTCAACGACGAGGTGGGCGCCATCCCGCACTACTTCACCGTCGTGGTCACGGGCTACACGAGCCAGCTCAAGGGGCCGACGGCTCGCATGACGCCCGACGCGCCAGCCAGCATCTTCCACATCGAGCAATGGGAGTGGCGCAGCTAAGTGTAGGAGTGATTTCTCCGCCGTATAGCGAATGACTTATGGCTCTCTCACGAAAATCCTATTGGTAGACCTACCTCCAGATCGCTAGGATTCGCATCCACGGATGGCGAAAAGGGGGTTGTCATGAGTCGACCGTTCGGCGGTCTCTGTCCTGGTCAACGGGCGGTCATTGTGTGTCTGTTAAGCGTCTTCCTGGCCGGGTCGGCGTGTGCAAGCTCATCCGAGCTGGAAGTCCCTGTCATCATGAGCGATTCCGGCTTCGAGCCCAGCAAAATCAACGTAGAGCGTGGTAAGAAGACCTTCCTCTTACTGCAAAACAAGGGCACAGTAGAGCACAATCTCGTTCTCAAGCAACAGAACGTCGCGTCTCCGATTGCTGCCCCTGGCCAGACGGTGAAGTTCGAGGTCACGCTGCCTCAGGGGACCTTCCCTATCATATGCAACGTTCCGGGACACGAGGAAGCCGGGATGGTGGGCCAACTCGTCTCCGCCCGCACGCGCTAGCTCCCCCTCACAGCGGGTGGGTGTCCTTCGTCAGGCTGGGGCGGCTGGCCTACTCGCGAGTAGAGTGATGAGGTCGTGGCGGTTCGGCTGGCCTGCTGCCTCTGGCGCATCTCCCGCGCCTTGCCCTGGAGCTCCTGGAAGAAATCGGAGCTGACGATCTCGTGGACTTCTTTTTCCCGTCGGACAGTGTCGATCTCGATCTGAAGCTGCTGCACTTCCAGCGATTTTTGCTGCACCTCGCCGATCAGGCGGACGTTCTCAATGGCGATCGCCGCCTGGTCGGCGAACGTTTCGGCGAGGTGAATCTGGACCACAGAGAACGCTTCGCTCTCCACTCTGAACAGCGTCATGACACCGCTTGGGACACGCGTCGCGTCGCTCGCGCCGTTCTCCGAGCCGGTCACCTGGACTAGCGGGACCCCGAGAGCTGCCTTGAGGCCAAACCGCTGGTGGAACGTGGCGACGCCGTCCGTCAGCTCGGTTGACGACGAGATGTTGGCGACGTTCAGCACTGCCCGCTCGCGGTCCACACGGCCGACGAAGCTGCCCTCGTCGAGCCGACCCGCGGCTTCACGGATCGTCTGCTCCATCTCTGCGTCCGGCGGGTGGAGCGCGATGAGATCGAGGCCAGAGGGCGTCCGTCGATAGACCATCCCGAACTGCGCGTCGCATAGCCGCACAGCGCTCTCTAGCAGCACGTTCATGACGCCTTTTAGGTCGAAGGATGAACGGCTTATGAGCTTCAGCACCTCGCTTACCGCTGTTTGCTGCTCCAGTGATTCTCGGAGCTCCTTCGTTCGATCCTCGACCTTTCGCTCGAGCTGCGAGTAGGACTCGCTGAGCTGCGCCGTCATGCGGTTGAAGTCCTCGGCCAGCGCCTCTAGCTCATCGCCGGTCCGGATCGTAATGCGCTGGTCCAGATCGCCGCGCGCAATTTGCTCCGCGCCCCGTTGGAGGACGCGAATCGGACGAATCAGGTCCCTTGCAAGCATCATGGCAGCCCCGACCGAGACCACGATACCCGCGAGGAGGAACGCAATTGAGCGCAGGATTGCGCCGAAAATCGGCGCCAACGCTTCCAGTAGAGGTTGCTGGACGAAGACCATCCAGCCAAGGGAAGGGATTGCGCGATACGAGGCAAAAACCGGCGAGCCATCGAGGTCGCGGCCTTGCACGATAAATGGGTCCAGCGTCGCGGTCTCCGCTCGACCCGCTCGCGCCTCCATGACCTGAGGAAGGTCGTCCATGTCCGTTCGATTCAGCACGAGGTTGATGTCCTTGTGAGCGATGAGCTCACCCTCCGAGTCGATGACGTAGGCGAAGCCGCCTGATCCCACCTTCACCGAACCGATGACGTCCAGCACCGACTTCAGATTGACATCGGCGGCGACGACCCCTTCCGCGGCGCCCTTGTCCCGCGTCGACAGGGTGATGTACGGCTCGGACTCGTAGCGGAAGTAGACCGGACTCACGTAGTTTCGTCCGGCCCTAGCCTGTGTGAAGACCGGGTCTCCGGAGACGTCGACGCCGGTGCCCTCACGGTCCATCTCGATGCGCGATAGCCGAAGCTGCTCACGACCCTGTGGGTCGTAGTACGTTATGTCGATCATGGCGGGTTCGAGGGCCAGCAGGCGGTTGAGGTCCTCGCGGCGCTGGTCGATCGATACGGATTGAGGGCGCGCGGCGGTGGCGAGCTCGCGTTGGAGCTGGTCGATAAACTGCTCGATGTTCTGCGCGGCATCGACCGCCTTCTCGTGCTGGAAGCGCTCCAACGACCTCTGTCCGTCGACGAAGAGCTGGATTGCCTGCACGACGCTGCTGAGAATCAGGGCGCCCGCGACGAGCGCCGCAATAATCGCTACGTACTTGCGGAACAGCCGCCCGCGGAACGTGAAGAAGCGAACCGACCTGAGCAGCGCAGGATTAAGCAATAAGATCCGTAGCCCTTTCGATGACGGAAGGTGGAAGCCTCATGCCCAGGACGTTCGCGGTCTTGATGTTGACGATGAACTCGAACCGCGCCGGTTGCTGGATAGCCAGGTCCGCGGGCTTTGCGCCGTGGAAGATCCGGTGCACGTAGTCGGCCGCTTTGGCCTGCTGTTCAAGGCTACTGGCAGAGTAGCCCATCAAGCCGCCGAGGCTGGCGAAGCGTACATCGCCGTACATCCCGGGCATTCGATAGTCCAGGGCGAGGCTGGTGATGGGGCCTGCGCTGGTGAGCGTGAGTGGGTCTGTCGGGACAATGATCGCCTGGATGCCGATGGACAGCATGTGCTCGAACGCGTCGGGGATCTCTTCCTTGAAGCGAATTTCGATCGGGAGCGTCTCCCAACCGAAGACGTTGCCGGCTGCTACGGTCGCGACGAACTCGCTGACCCGCGACGGATCGTCCGGTTGGTACAGCACGCCGACGCGCTCCAGGTCCGGCATCACTTCGTTCAGAAGCTGAGCCCGCTTTGCGGCGAGCTGATTGGCAAAGAGGCTGACTCCGGTGAGGTTCCCTCCGGGACGTGCGAGGTTATTGACAATCCCTGTGCCAACAGGATCCGCCATGAGCGCCACGACGGGCACGTGGCTCCTGACCGTGGCAAGCTTTGCAGCGATCGCGGTCTGCGTGCCCGAGGCGTAGATAACGTCCGCTCCCCAGGCGATGACTTCCGCGAAGAGTGCGGGCAAGCGGTCGGCGTTCCCGCCCGCGTCTCGCATCTCGACGAGGATGTTCTGGCCCTCGACGTATCCCAGCTTGCGGAGCTGGCCCAGAAATGCGTTCTTCGATGCGACCGTGCCGTTGACGTAGACGATGCCGAGCCGATATATGTGGGAGCCCGCGGCGCTTGGGCTCGAACATGCAGCGAGGAGGCTACCTCCCAGGACCGCTAGTCCGAGGTCTCGTGAGGCAGCAAGGAATTGTCGCCGCGTCTTCAACTGTCTGGTCGCGCTTGCCAAGTGTTCCGAACCGCGCCTTATCGTTTCGCTCGTTTTACCAACTGACTATCGGAACCACAACGTGAGCTTGCTCTCGCTAGGTGCATCCTGCTCAGAGCAGGCCCATGGCGCGCCAGTATGGGACCGAAAGCATCAGGCCGCCGACCACCACGGCGACGTACCAGAAGCATGCCAGCCGCGCTTGTCCGTGTGAGAACAACCGACCCTCTGATGAAGCGTACGTTACCACGTAGCTGTTGGTTTGGTTTGGTACGAACCACATGGCGGAGGTGGCCAGCACGGTTACCGCGACGAGCCATGGGTTGATCCCGAGAGACGCGGCCGCGGGCATCAGCATGGTGCAGAAGAGCACCGTTCCCTGGTACTGGTCCACGGCGAGCCGGGCGACCATCGTGATGGCGCAGGTGGCCAGGAGGAAGATCAGTGGATCTCGCCCGACGACGTCCAGGACGTCGCTGAGCTTGTTTGCAATCACGTCATCCAAGCCGACGTGCGCCAAAACCGCTGGCACTGTGAGGACGACCCCTAGGAAGACGAGGTAACCCCAATCGAGCTCCTGGAGTGATCGCTTGTCCGACACGCCGATGAGTACGGCCAGCACAAACGTGAGAGGCGCCACGACTCGGATGTCGATGCCCACTAACGGACCGAAGATGAATCCCGCCAGGGTAAGCACCATGACCCACGTAACCTTCAGCTCGCGGGGGGACATCCGTCCGAGAAGCGCCATCTGCATGTCCACACGTTCTGGCGCCGTTCGCGATTGGCTGGGCGGCCTAAAGATCAGGAAAAGCATGAGAATGCTGCCCGCGGCAACCGCGATTCCGAGCGGCGCCGCGGCCGCCAGCCACCCGACCCAGTTGAATGTCACCCGGTCCGCCTCGGGGAGCAGGCCCCAGGCCAGCAGGCACAGCGGCGACCCGTTGAGGAAAATGAACATGAGCGGCCCAGACCCGATCCACGTCGAGAGTCCGAGAACCGCGGCCGCTGGACTCCGTGGCGGCAATCGCTGACCATCCGCCACGGTCAGGGCGAGCGGGGCGGTCAGCGCTGCCCGTGCCTGGTTTTGGGGAAGCAGAGGAGCCATCAATGCGCCGGTTGCCATGAGCAGAGCCGCCTGTAGCCACAGTGGGCGAGGCATGCGCCGCGTGAGCAGGAGGCCCAGACGGAACAACAGTCCCGACCGCGCAACACAGTCCGCCAGCGCGAGCAGAGCGAACACAAAGAGCCAGTTCAAAGACGCGAACCCCGACAGCGCGTGTACGGCGTCGGTCAGCCCCAAGAGCATCCACCCCACGACCAGGCCGATGGACACCGCGTAGTTGGGCAGGATCTCGCCGCTCCAGAGGATGAGGGCCGCGGCAAGAAGGAGCGAGAAACTCCATTGCTGGTCGCCACGCATCGCAGCCGCGGCCGCCACAAGGGCGACGGTCAGCACGCCTTGGATGAGCGCCGCTGGGCGTACCCGCATGCGGAAGAGCTCTAAAGACGGGCGGCGTGACATGGACGACGGCCGCGCCATCTCTTCGAGGGCTTGATCGGGTCGGGCCAGGGGAACCGCAAGCTGCATGGCCGAGCTCTTCCCCGTGAGCCGTTGCGCGCCGGTGGCATCCTGGCGCGCAATCGCCGCGCTGATGGAGCGGAGAACGAGGCGCGCCGCGGCGGATCGGTTGCCCTGCCTCTCGTAGAGCTCTGTCTTGGCCAATGCGAGGTCGACGTCCCGCTCGCTCTCTTCGTCGGACAAGACTTCAACCCATTGATCGACTTCGTGCGAGGATGGGGCGGGAATCCGTCGGAGGCTGTCAGCAAGGAGGTCCAGGAAGTCCTGCCTCGAGCCGTGCCGTGCTACAAGCGCCAGAGCCTGAGGGAGCTGCTGCTGTTCAGCGAGGCGTTCGGCGGCTTCCCGAGCGAAACGCGGAACCGCATCGCGACCGACCTTCTCGACGAGGAGGTCGACCAGGATGCGGAGCCGACTCGCCGCGACGTCGCGATCCTCGATGAAGCGCGCCATGTCCGCGTAGGTGTCCAGGCCCGCGCCAGGAAAGAGCGCGGACAATGCCGTAGGCGAGAGGTCGTCTGCCAGCAAGCTAGCCTGGAGGACACGGGCACGCCGCTCCTCACTGAGGCGAGTGACTTGGCGAAGCACATACTCGCGATCCGCACCGCTCCGCTCCAGCAGGGCACGATCCAGCTGGCGGATCCGCCGCACCAGGGTCGTCGCGATAGATTGCGCCACAGAGGGCTCGCGTTGCAGCAGAGCGTCGAAGTGGGCGTTATCGAGCCGGACGACATTTCCACCTTCGAGCGCTCGGACGGTTGCGACTCGCGGTTCGCCCGACAGCAGGGCCATCTCGCCAAAGAAGTCGCCCGGTCCCAGCGTGCCGAGCACGGACTCCTTTTGAGTGTCCTGGAGGGTACCGTACACGCCGAAGTGGCCGCCCACCACGATGTAGAGTCCGTCCGGCGGGTCTCCCTGGCGGCAGACCTCCTGGCCCGCGGCGAAGGGCTAGCGGATCCAGGTAGGCGGTGAGGCGGGCAAGCGCGATGCGGCTTAGGCCCGAGAGGAGCTCAACGCGCGAGAGCAGCTCGACCCAGTCGTAGTCAGAGCTGGTCTGGCTGGTCGTCGATGGAATGGTTTCTGTCGAGGAGCCGTTTTCGACGTGCGCTTCACCTTCGGGCGGGCGCAAATGAGGCTCGCTCGGGTTCGTGCGCATCCACGTCCTCGGTCCCAAGCAGGACCTTGGGTAGGGCGGCCCGCGCTGTGGGAGTGTCGCAGTCTACTTCTGATGGCCGCTGAGCGACAACCGAGGCGCCCTTCTCGGCGCAAAAAGGCCCGACGGATACAATCCCCTGAAAAGGAGCGAGCTGAATGCGATCTCATTGGTGGTTGTGGACGTGCATCGCCCTCTTGACGGCCGCGGCTTGCTCCCCCGCGACGGGCAGTCCCACTGCCCGGCTTACCGAACAAACAGGCTTGCCCAGGGCGACCACTCCCGGCCGGACGCTGGTTATCGCAGGCCGAGCGGAGGCGTCCAGCCTCTCGCCTAAGCCGCTTCAGGCGCTTGGGTTCACGACCGGCTCTACAGTGCGGCTCTTCAACGCCGGTCTCACGATCGTTGGGCGCGGGGAGGCCATTCCGTACCTGGCCGAAGCGCTGCCCCAGCTCAATACCGACAACTGGAAGGTTTTCCCCGATGGGCGGATGGAGACCACGTATCGTCTCCGTCCAGGTCTCACCTGGCACGATGGGACGCCGCTCTCCGCTGAAGACTTCGTCTTCTCGTGGCGCGTTTACGCAGTCCCATCTCTTGGCTACGCATCGGCGCCCCCCAATTCTTACATGGAGGAGGTGCTCGCTCCCGAACCGCGAACGCTGGTCATCCGCTGGCGCCAGCCGTATTCCGACGCGGGAGTCCTCGATGGTGGCGAGGGTACTGCAAGCCGCGTGTTCCTCCCGCTCCCGAGGCACGTGCTGACCCAGGCCTTCAACGACGGCGACTGGCAGGGCTTCGCCGCGCTGCCGTATTGGACGACTGAATACGTCGGCGCGGGGCCGTTTCGGGTAGAGCGGTGGGAGCCAGGCGCCTTCTTCGACGGCGTCGCCTTCGATGGCCACGCGCTCGGCAGGCCGAAGATCGACCGCTTTCGCATGCGATTCATTCCTGACTTCAACACGAACGTGGCGGCGATGCTCGCGGGCGAGGTTCACCTGAACGTCGACGACTCACTGCGACTGCAGCAGGGTCTCATTCTCCAGCGCGAATGGACGCCCCGAAACGCCGGCAAGGTGCTCGTCTACCCGGGCCTCTGGCGTTGGTCTCAGATCCAGCAGCGGCCCGAGCTCGCGCAGCCAGCCGGCCTCATGAACGTGCGCGTCAGACAAGCCTTGTCCCACTCGGTGGACAAGACCGGCATCAACGATGCGCTCTTCGGGGGGCAGGGGATCATGTCCGAGACGGCCATCCCAGCCAGCTTTACCTATTTCCCCGACATGGACCGCGCGGTCGCGAAATACCCGCATGACCTGCAGCGGACCGAGCGCCTCATGATCGAAGCTGGCTACAGTCGCGGCCAGGACGGTGTCTACCTCGATCCTTCGGGCGCACGCTTCTCCGTCGACCTCGCCGTGCTGCAGTCACCGGCGAACGAGGCCGAGATGGCGATCATGGCTGCCGGCTGGCGTACGGCCGGCTTCGACGCCAGGGAAGTTGTCTGGCCGGCAGTGGCCGCTCGTGATGCCGAGCTTCGCAACACGCACCCCGGCATCTCCAGCACCGGTGGTCGAAATGGCGAAGACAGCCTGGCCGATCACAGTAGCCCCCGCATCCCGAGCTCGCAGAACCACTGGACGGGAAGCAACCGCGGGGGCTGGACGGCTACCCCCGAGTACGACCGCCTTGCCACGGCCTTTCCGATCACCCTGGACGCAGCCGAGCGCACCAAGATGATCATCGACATGGCCAGGATCTTCACCCAGAACGCTGCCGTCATCTCGCTCTTCTTCAGCCCCACAGTGACCGCTCTCGCCACGGGACTGACCGGCCCAGAGGTGCCGCGAGGTGAATCGGAAGTGACATGGAACGTTCACGAGTGGGAGTTCCGCTAGCCCTTGTCGGCATAGACCCATATACGCCGAGCGCTTACTTCCCGAGCTGAGCGAGAAACGCCCGCGCTGTGTCCAGGTGGTACTCCTCACCGTACACGGCACCGGGGCGGCGTGGCGCCTCCATGGGCGTGGCTTCGTCAAGGCCGCCTACGTCCACGGGTGTGAAGCCGCTGTCTTCGATCAACTGCGAAACGACCTTCTTCGCTTCGACGTCGTCGCCGCAGAGGAACATGACGACTCGGTCCGGACCAGTGCGCCCCGATGCGCTGGCCTGAAAGCCCGACGTGAGCGTGTTGTACGCCTTGGTGACCCGAGCTCCGGGCATCCGGTTCTGGTTGAATCGCACGGCGGTCATTCCGGGCGGAATGAGCTCCGACCCGCGACCGAACTGATTCGTGGTGTCGATGACGATCTTGCCCTGGAGAGACCCTGCCTCACGGAGTACATCGTCGATGAGGCTCCAGGGTACGGAAAGCATGACGACGTCTCCAAAATTGGCAGCCTCCGCGGGTGTGCCAACCTGAGCTTTGGCTCCGATCTGAGAAGCCAGCGATTCTAGCCTCCCTGGTGTCCGACTGAGGCTCAGCATTACCTCGTGACCAGCCTTGGCCCATAGCTCGGCCGCATTGCCGCCGATCTGGCCAGCCCCGATAATTCCGATTCGCATGGTCGTCCTCCATTGCCGCTGTACCCCCGTCGCCGCCCGGACGTCGGTACGGCGCGGGCACCAGACGAGTGTCCCATTGGAGGAGGCGGCTCGTCAATTGGGATCCGGGCCGTCAGGCTCGCGTCTGCGTAGACACGACGGGACATCCATCGTCGGAGTATCATCGGCTGCTGGGCGCTGAGCCTTCGAGGTTCGACGAATGAGAGGGGAGCAGGTCTATTGGCAAACAAACTGAGACTGAGCTTTGTCACTGGCAAGAACGAGCGCGTGGAGCCCTTGCTTCAGGGGGCGGTCGAGGTCGAGGGTGTGGAGCTCATCCCCACCTACTCCGACCCGTCCGAGACCTTCTGGCGACAGCTCAACTTCTGGGAGTTCGAGCTCTCCGAGATGTCGATCTCCTCGTATCTGATTGCTCGCTCGCACGGCGCGGACATGGTGATGCTCCCGATCTTCCCGTCCCGCCGCTTCATGCACATGGAGCACTCATACCACGTGGACTCGGGCATCAAGGACGCGAGCGACTTGGCCGGGAAGCGGATCGGTGTCGGCGAGTACCAGCAGACTGCGTCGCTGTGGTTCCGCGGCGTGATGCAGCACGACTTCAACGTCGATCAGTTCGGCGTCGACTGGTACATGGAGCGCAGCGAGGTCTTCAGCCACGGCGGCGCCACCGGATTCAAGCCGATGGACGGGATCAAATTCCATCGGATTCCTGAGGACAAGAGCCTGGCATCGATGCTCGTCAACCACGAGATCGACGCCGCTCCCGTCGGCCGCGCCTTCTCACGCGAGTGGAACATCATCGACCGCTCCACCACCATCCGCGCCCAGGACGCGGACTGGAGCAAGGTGAAGCAGCTCTTTCCGGACCGCATGGCTGAGGGCGAGCGCTTCGTGAAGAAGTACGGCTTTGTCCCCTCGAACCACGGTTATGCGATCCGCGGCGACGTGTATCGGGCAAACCCGTGGCTCGCCTTCAACCTCTACAAAGGGTTCCTCGAGTCGAAGCGTGTCTGGCAGGAGCACTACAACGAGAGCGTCCCAACAGGCCTCTTCTTCGGCTCCCAGTACCAGCAGATGACCCGCAAGATCGTGGGTGACGATCCCTTCGTGTACGGCGTGAAGGGCAATCGTGAGATGCTGCAGACGTCCATCGACTTCTCGTTCGAGCAGGGCTTTATCCCAGAAAAGCCAAAGGTCGAGGAGCTGTTCGCGGAGAGCCTCCGCGACCTCTAACCCGCTCAACGCATAAGTAGGGGGCCTCGCAAGAGGCCCCCTACTTAACTGTGACGGATGTTAGCTGCGCGAAGTCGCGGGAGCGGTGGACGGCGTGAGCGCGCCCTTCTGCCGGTACTCCTGGAACATCTTGCCCCAAGGCGTCGTACCGAGCCAGTCCTCGAACACCCGGCGATCGCGCACGGGCCAGCGGTAGTAGTCGTGGTACACCTCTGACCCGAGTACGAAGGCGTTCACCAATGGCGTCCTCATGAACAGGTTCTGCACGCTCTTCAGCGGGCCGAACCAGATGACGTCGCCGACGCGGCTGGCGCCGTTGTCGCCGACTTTGAAGCCCCAGCGCTCCTTGGCCACGTCCTCGTCGCCCACAATGCGGATGTCCCGCGGGTTGCCGATGCCCAGGCCAGCCTCGTGCGCGTGGCGGATGTATGGGATCGTCATGGGGTCGTGGCCCATCATCTGGGCGGCCACCGCGTCGATCGCGACCTGATCGCCCGACCCAAGAATCACGTTCTTGACTTCGGGGTACATCGTGCGTGGACCGGGGCCGTTGCCTGCCGTGGTACCGTCCATGACCGCGAAGAGGCCGGTGTGGATCTCCTGCTGGATCGCCAGCAAGTCGACGAGCGTCTCGTGGATCCAGCTATGGGTGTAGTGCCGACGGGTGTTGAGGAGCCCGCCGAAGGCGTTCTTCATCGCGCCGGTCGTTGTGGTGTAGATGTGGCACTTGACCGTCGGCAGGTGAACGATGTTCTTGCCCTCGAAGTACTCGGGGATCTGGATGCCGTCGGGGAAGATCTTGTCCAGGACGAGCATGCGGTGCTTCGGCTGGTACCGAATCCAGCGCATGTCTTCGTCCTTGAAGTTGTAGAGAACGGGAATCTTGTGCCGCTCGAAGATCGGCAGATAGCCGTTCAGGTCCTCGCCCTTGAACGCATCCGTGACCACGGTCTTATTTTGGACGCAGACGAGATCATCGAGACCCTGCTGGCGCAGCGCGATAATGCTGCCCTCGAGCTGCCAGGGGGTCGTGTTTGCGGCGGGAAATGGGAAGTGCCAGGAGATGTTGTCCTTGAGGATCGTCGTGGACCCGGGCTGCAACGCCGTCTTGGCGCCACCTAGATCGAACAGTCGGCCATAGTCTTCGAGTACCGTCTCCGGCCGCGTCCGCAAGATGCTGACCAGCCCGCGTCCTGGGTTTTCCATTCACTGCTCCCGCGTGTGTATGCGTGCCACCCATGGAGTGCCTGTCGAATCGCTCATCGACCGGCCCGCCGTGAACGGACGTTGCATTACGTCAATTATACGAGCGACACGCCCGGCCGAACTGTGAACTTGGCGACTGCGCCCTACTCTCCGAATCCCCGACCGACGCGCTCGATCCGCTCAACGGTCTTGTTCGCCTCGGAGTCACCGGGGATGTCTCGTCCGTCGGGCGTCAAGCGTCCGTGCCTCTCGCCGGGGTACCTGGCGCCGACGCGGATCATGACGAGGTTCACGTCGCCCGAGCTCTGGAACCAATAGTTGACGCCTTTCGGGAGCATGATTCCCTCGTAGCGGCCGACGAGCTTCGTGTTGTCATCGGTCTCGATGTGGAACGTCGCCTCGCCCTCCAAGACCATGAAGCTGTGGTCCTCGTGGGGGTGGTTGTGCATGCCGTTCTCGCCACCCTCGGCGTAGACCTTCATAGTCACCGTCATCAAGTCCGTGCGAGCCCGAACGTCCGTCGTCCGGCCCTGATCCAGGTACGGAGTTCGCAGGTTGAAAACTTCGGCGCCTCGCTTGGTCTCGACTGCCATAGCAATCCTCCTTCTATGAGACCGAAATTATATAGAGCGATAGGTTGTTCGCGGCCGCGTAAATGCACTTAAATTGCGGCGATGGGACGACTCGTTTGGCTGGTGCTATGGGCTGCTCTGCTCGTCGTGGCGATCGTCGCCGTGGGAATGTGTTCAAAGTACGGAATCGGCGTAACGCCCAATGCCGGTGGGCGCGCGGTGCCGCCGCTCAACCAGCAGCAGTGTCCGCTCGCGGCGCCCATCAAAGGAACCTTTAGCCGTGTCTATCACATCCCTGGGGGCCTCCTCTACGACCGGACCGACCCGCACGTGTGCTTCGTCACGGTCGGCGATGCAGAGGCCGTCGGATACCGTCGCTCCCAGAATTAGACAGATAGGGCTCCCAAGAATGGTGTAACCATCGCTCGGGAGCTCTATCCGAGTTGACGCCGTCTTAGCAGGGGAAGCAGTAGGTCAGATCCGAATATGGATAGTTCACGTAGGGGTTCGGGTAGCCCGTGCCATATCCGTAGCCATAAGAGCCAGGGTAGGAGCTATACGTCGGGTACCCAGAATACGCGTTGTATCCATAGGAAGGGCTCGACCCATAGTACGACGAGTACGGGCTGCTGTAGCTGTACGGGTTGTAGTACGACGCGTTGTTGTAGTGGCTGCTGCTATAGGGAGAATACGACGATGGCGAGTATCCGTAGTACGGGCTCGACCCGTAATATGACGACGATGGAGAGTATCCGTAGTAGGCGCTCGACCCGTAGTATGACGACGATGGCGCGTACGTCGCGTATCCATACGTCGGGGAATACGTCGAGTATGGCGAGTACGTTGGGTAGTTGCAGGTCGAGTAGTAGAAGCTCCCAAAGGTGTTACAGATGTCGGAGCCGTACTGTGCGCTCGCGACCGGGGCTCGCACGCTCGACCCGAGCACTAGACTCACGGCCACGATCGGAATCACGACCCAGCGCAACATGTTGACACGAAGTCTCATCGCGCATTCCTCCTTGCGGCGGCCAGGGTTGTGGCCGCTCTTATGCACTTGTAACGCCCATGGGGAGCAAACCGCATTGCCAGGGGTTGACCCAAAGTCAACGCCAAAACCAACGCGAAGTTCAATAAAGGAGAGCGGGCAGAGCTCATCGTCCGCCGAAAGTCTCGGGGTATGTCGTCCATCGAATGAGCAGGCTGAGAATGGATGCCGAGCTCGATGAGGCAGTTCGACCTGCCATGAGCGCTCGTGACGGCTCCATCGCCGAGCGACTCGCCTCCTTCTGCACGGCATTGAGGTTCGCGGATCTTCCATCTCTCGTGGTCGAGCGTACGAAGGATCTCCTGCTCGACTACCTGGGTGTCTGCTATCGCGGGATGCAAACGGAGTCGAGTCGAGCGACGCTCCGGGCCGTGGACGCGTTGTCCGGGGCCGGACCATCGACGGTCGTTGGGCGGGAGCGGGGTGGCGCTGCCGCCTGGGCGGCGCTCGTGAACGGAACCGCTGCCCATGCCCTCGAGATGGACGACGTGACGTCGAAGTCCTCGCTCCACCCAGGTGTGGCTGTCTTTCCCGCCGTACTCGCCCTGGCGGAGGAGTTGGACGTCTCTCCGCGAGAAGTCATCCTCGCCGCCGTCGCTGGGTACGAGGTGACCATGCGCGTCGGCAATACCCTCAACCCCGCATCATCCTATCGGCGCGGCTTCCACCCGACCGGAGTCGCCGGTGCCTTCGGCGCGGCTGCGGCGGCGTCATCGCTGCTTCAGCTCGACGCTGTGGCCACGACGAACGCGCTCGGTATCGCCGGAACCATGGCGGCAGGGTCGATCGAGTACCTGAGCACCGGGGCATGGACCAAGCGGCTCAACGCGGGGTGGGCAGCACACTGTGGCGTTGTGGCGGCTCGGCTCGCGGCCGAAGGATTCACTGGGCCATCGACAGTGGTTGAAGGCCCGCTCGGTCTGCTTCGCGGGCACACGGACGAACCATTCCTGCGCGAAGCTACCGACGGGCTCGGTGACGGGTATCAGGTGCTCACGGTCTCGATCAAGCCGTACGCGTGCTGTCGGTACAACCATGGGTTGATCGACTGCATGCTCGATCTGCGGAGGAAGCATTCCCTCGATCTGAGCCAGATCTCGAAGATTCGGTTAGGTGTTCTCAGCGGCGGATATTTGCTCGTTGCGAATCCCATCGCCCAGAAGCGACGGCCGACCAACGTGGTCGACGCGCAGTTCAGCGCTCCGTTCGCCGCCGCGGTCGCGCTCGCCAGGCGTAGCGCCGGCTTCCGCGATTACACGCAAGCCAACGTCGACGACCCGGAGATCCGCGGGCTCATGGCGAAGGCCACGTGTTACCGCGATGCGAGCCTGGATGCCGTCTACCCCGATCACTGGCCCGCGGGAGCGTCGATCCTGCTAACAGACGGCACGCTCCTGGAAGCGAGCCAGCCTTACCCTCTTGGCGAGCCCGAGAATCCGGTGGAGGGCCCGGAGCTGACTCGGAAATTCTGCGAGCTCGTGGATCGGCCCTTCGCGGACGATGCGGTCCGTTGCATCGCCGCCTTCCCTGACGGCTCACTCACGGAGCTCATGAAGCTGTTCCGCCGCTGAGTGAACTCCTCAGCCTTTGACGAGCTCGTTCCACCAGAAGACGTTTGCCGGCATGCGTGTGGACGACGTCGGAAACCCTGTCGGCCAACTCCTTCATCTGGACCTTCGAGGCCTGGGTCGCGATGTAAGGCGGTTGGCTCAGTTGAACGTCCACTCGTAGATGTTCCAGCTCAGCTCGGCGTCCGAAGCACGGATCAGCGGCCCCTGGATCCCGCCGGCGAACGCAAGGACGCCCGGATTGAAGTGCAGCGGGATGATGCCCAGGTCCGTGGTCAGCGCCTTCGCCGCGTCGGCAACCGTCTGCTGACGCGCAGGGGGGTCGAGCGTCGTCTCGAAGGCGGCTGCCGCCCGATCGTAGTCTGCGTTGGACCAGCCGCCGCGGTTCTGACCGAGCCACCGAGTCTCGGGTCGGGAGATGGACTCGGTCTTGTAGTCCCGGAGGTTCAGCCCCTCGTGCTGCGCCGCCGCGCTCGTCACCGAGAGCCCGCGGAACGTGCCGAGGACCTGGCCGTCCTGCGTCTGAACAGGGGTGAACACGTTCTCCTCGACCTCGAAGCCCGCCCGACGCCAGCCGTCGGCGATGATCGATCGCTCGGCGTCGTTCTGTGCTGATTGGATGTTGCGGATCTCCAGGTTCACCCGTCCGCCGGTGGGGGCGACGTAGATGCCCGAGCCGTCCTTGGTGAAGCCCGCTTCGGTCATTATTTGCTCGCTCGCGCGGAGATCGAATGGATACTTGGCGACGACTCGGTCGACCAGCGCGAAGTAGTCGAGGCTCGGGTACACGAGGGAGTCTGATGTGATCCCCTTGCCACTAAACAGGCTGGCGTTGATCTGGGACTTTTCGATCGCGTGCAGTAGCGCTCTTCGGACGCGCACGTCACGTACCGCCTGCGGGTTCGCGTACTCGGGTCGATGCTGAACCTGAATGAAACGGGGAAGGTTGGGCCGGTACTGGATCTTGCCCGCGTTGCGTGCGCTCCAGTCGTTCTCGAGCACCAGCCCCTGCTCGACCCGGATCGAGTCGTCGGCCGGCATGTCATTCTCGCCGGACATCAGTGTCGCCAGCGTCGCGTTGAAGTCGGAGCTCCAGGTGATCCGTAGCCTATTGATGTGGGGCTTGCCCAGCGCGTGTCCGGCAAAGGAGCTCGCTTCGATGTAGGCGCCTGGCTGCCAATTCTCGATGCGGTAGGGACCCGAGCCGATGTATTCGGACGTCCAGAATGGTTGGTTCGGCAAGTTCTCCCGCTCGCGCTCGTAGAGTGGCTCCACGACCTTGCGCGGCAGCGGCGTCATAGTTTGCTCGTTCATCTCCGCCGCGTCCGGATACGGGCGGTTCCACTTGATCACGACGGTCCGCGGGTCTGGCGCAGAGACTTCCTCGATGAATGGATAGGGGGCGATGTTCGCAATGCCATAGTTTCGGCTGCTGTAGACCTCTTTGGCAAAGACGAAGTCGTCCGCGGTCAGTGGGCTGCCATCGTGCCAGGTCAGGTTCGGACGCAGGTGGAACGTGGTCTCCATCTGGCCGTCGGGGAAGACCTTCCACGCGTCGGTGTTCAGAGTCGGCAGGTTCTCCGCGAGGTAGGGACGTGGCTTACTGTCCCCGTCGAGGAGCGCGAGGCCGGCGTTGAACAAACGGCGCTGCGTTGTTGTCGTGATTCCTGTCGGCAGAAGGATGGTGCCAGCGACGGAGCCTGGTTCCGATCGAATAACCACCCGCAGCGTCTTGGTCGATTGAACCTCCGCCGCTGGCGCCTGAGCGCCACTAGTGCCAGTCGACTGGGTCGATGGCCGCGGCGCAGCCGTTGGCTGGGCGCACGCCGCGATGAGCACGGCGCAAACGACCGGCCAGAATCGAAACGCGCGTGAATGCATTCTTGTGACCCCCATGTAGCCTTGCACGTGGGAGGTTAACGCCCTTTGCGCTCTTGGGTCAATCTCAGCGGGGTCACCGGACGAGGATAGGCCCCGATCCGGTCGCCGGATCGGGCTCTATCACGCAAGCTCTGGTACCGACGTGGCTCCTGGGGGGAGTTCGAGGGCTAGTTCGGGAACATCTCGGCTGGCGTCTGGACGGGGCCGACGCTCTCGAAGTACGCGCCCGTCTCGGTGTCATAGCGGCCCTGGTTGAATTCGCCGGCCTTTTGGCTCCGGATGATCACGGCGACGCTTCGCTCGCCCACAGTCACTTCCGCGTGGACCTCGTAGGGCTTAACCAGATCGATCTCACCCGGCCCAACCATCTGGTCGGTGGTGCGACGAATTGGCCGGTAGTCGGGCTTCGACCCGTCGTCCGTACGCTCGTAGCGCTCGACCCGCTCATGTCCGTCGAGTACGCCGTACAGCGTGTAGATGTGGCCGTGATCATGGATCCGGGTCCGCTCGCCGGCCGTGCGGCTCCCACCCTTGGTCAGACCGTTGATGGCGAAGCCGTAATCGGGGTCTTCATAGAAGAGAAGATTTTCTGCTCGTCCATCCCGCAGTACGCAGTCCGGCCAATGCTGCGACGCCTCCTGGACGCGGGGATCGTCCAAAAGCTCCTGCAGAACGGGCCGCAGCAGTTCCCAGCGACGATCGAGGTTCGTCTCCTCTGCGAAGAGATCTCGTGTCTTTGCTATGAATCGATCGAGTGCGTTGTTGGTCGTGGTCTCGACTGCCATGGCTCCTCCACCTCGTTGCTGTGACGCCGCGGAGCCCTCCGCGTGGCTCCGCCGGAGCGCCGCGTCGATCGCGTCGATTCGGTTTTGGTCAGAGTAGCATTGTGTGCTACCGCCATCAAGTAAGGTTCGGTGGCATGTTGCGCAAGAGTGGCCGAAAATGCGGCCTTGAAGGTTGGGCTGCGGCATGGTTCAATGTGGGGCCTCGGTCTCTAGACTTCGTTTAGCACGCGTCCATCGTGGCGCGGGGTGCCCCATGCAAACCGCAACAGAGGGACTGTACGTATGACATCGCTCGCCTGGCTCCGCTTGGACTCGTCCGTCACTGACGCGTCCCGGGGACCGAGTCCGCGCCGTCGATGGACGGTCAGCGGAGCCTCCATGGTGCTCATGGCTGTGCTGCAGGCGTGCGCTCCTGCCGCCACTCCCGGCCAGGCCGGGGATGCCTCCCCTCAGACAGGGCAGCAGGGTGCTCGCGCCGCGACGAGCAGGACCTTGGTCATGGTGGCGCGTGCCCAGCCTGAAGGCGTGGCGACACGCAGCCCGCGTGCCGTCTCCGGGCGAACGATCGATACGACCGTTCGCCTCTGGAACGCGGGGCTGGCGCTGAACGACAACAAGGAAGTGGCGTCGCCATATCTGGCGGAGGCGCTCCCGTTACTGGGCACCGACGACTGGCGGGTTTTGTCCGATGGGCGGATGGAAACAACGTATCGGCTCAAGCCCGGGCTCACCTGGCACGATGGCGCACCTTTGACGGCCAGCGACTTTGCCTTCGCCTACACCGTGTATAAGACGCCGGCTCTAGGGATCGCGGACGTGCCGCCGTTCCAGCAGCTCGACGACGTCACCGCACCGGACGCCCGCACCGTCGTATTCCACTGGGTGCACCCGTACGCGGGGGCGGGTTCGTTGATTGCCGATCAAACGACGGGCTTTCAGGCCCTGCCGAAGCACATTCTCGAACGACCCTTCGCAACGGCAGCGTCCAATCCGGACGGATTCGTGGCTCAGCCCTTTTGGTCCTCGGAGTACGTCGGCCTTGGTCCCTTCAAGCTCACGTCATTCGAGCCCGGCAGCTCGGTCGAAGGCGTGGCCTTCGACCAGCACGCGCTCGGACGCGCCAAGATCGACCGAATCCGCGTCCTCTTCATGTCTGACGCCAATACGGTCCTCGCCAATCTCCTGAGCGGCGAGGCCCACATCGCTATCGACGACTCGATCCGCTTTCAGCAAGCGATAGTGCTGCAGCGGGAGTGGGAGCCGCGCAAGACCGGCTCGGTGCTTCTGAGCCCCGCGCAGTTCCGCTACCATAGCTTCCAGCTCCGACCCGATATCTCCGTTCCGAAGACGCTTGCCGACCTGCGCGTACGGCAAGCTGTTACGCAGGCCATCGACCGGAAAGCGCTCGGCGACGCGCTGCTGGAGGGTCAGGGGATCGTTGCCGACGTGATGATCGTGCCCCAAGTCGACTACTATGCCGAGGCGGAAGGAGTCGTGACGCGCTATCCGTACGACGTGCGCCGTGCTGAGGAGCTTCTCACCAGCGTGGGCTACGCCAAGGGCTCAGACGGGATCTACGCGCATCCGACGGAGGGGCGCTTCCCGCTCGAGGTGCGCGTCCTGGGTGGAGCCGCCAACGAACAAGAGGCCGCGATCATTGCCGACTACCTGCGCCGATTCGGCATCGACTCCAGCATCTACGTTGTATCTCAGGCTGAGTCACAAGACGGTCAGATCCGCGCCACGTTCCCCGGCATCTCCGCCAGTAGCGTGATATATGGATCTCAAGTCCCACTCGATCGGCTTCGGTCGGCAAGCATCGCAACCCCCGAGAATCGATGGCGCGGCTCCAACTTCGGCGCCTGGCTCAACGCAGACTTCGAGCGCCTGGCCACCGCATATGAATCGAGCTTGGTCCCGGACGAGCGTCGGGGAGTGGCAGTCCAGATCATGAAAGTTATCAGCGAGCAGGTCCCGACGATCCCGCTCTTCTACAACTTCATGGTTACTCCTCACGTTGCTGATCTCCAGGGTCCGACGACCGCCGTCTCGGCGTCGGTCGCGGGTTGGAATGTACACGAGTGGCGATGGACGCAATAGCCTCGACCGGTCTTGCCTCGGCGCGATCCAATGACCGCATTCCCGGAGGCACAGCGTGCTAGGTAACCTGATTCTGGTCGCCACCGCTCTTATCGTCGGTGCGATTCTTTACGGCGTCTGGGCGTACACCAACCTCATGGGCAAACGCGACAGGGTGCTCAATGCGTGGGCCCAGATCGACACCCAGCTCAAGCATCGGCACGACGTGATCCGAGATATGGTGACCGCGATCCGCGGCTACCTCCAACACGATCACCAGATCTTGGAGAACGTGTCTCGAGATCGACTCAACGCGATCCAGGCCGGCAGCAACGTGCCTCAACGAGCTATGGCGGAGAACACACTGACCCAGTCAGTGCGGACCATCTTCACGCTCGTCGATGCGTACCCTGCCCTGAAGGAGAACGTGGCCGTGCAGCCGCTCCAGGAAAACCTCGAGAAGACAGAAGAGCGCCTCGCCGTCTCTCGCGAGTTCTACAACGATGCTGCCCGCGAGTACGATGCCGCGCTGACGCGGTTCCCGGGCGTCTTGATGGCGGAGCGGCTCGGACTCGAGACCGCCGTAGTCTTCAACCTCGACAACCCGCCGGAGCGCATCCGCCCCTGGGTCCTGCGCTAGGATGCCTGCTCCCTCTCCCTCTGGGGAGGGCCGTGGTGAGGGCGTTACCTTGCCCACCCGATTTCTATGAGTGTTGCCGGAGGAAGTCCAGCTTCTTCTCCCACTTCGCGCGGACTTGGTCCGCCACCGTCTTGTCGACCTGGTTGACCTTCGGGAACTCATCCCGCCAGTGATACGGCCGAACCGCGTAGATGATGGCGCGGCTGTTCGTCAGGTCGTGCGCATCGCGCTTCGCAGGGTCCAGCACTGGGTCGATGTGACCCGTCCAGCAACCGTCGATGATGTCCGTCTGCGTCTTCGGGTCCCACCGTGTGCCCATTGCCCAGAGCACCTCGGCCGGGTCCGTTATGTCAATGTCATCGTCCACGATGATCGTCATCCGTCCAAGGTACGCCGCGGGTCCGCAACCCGTTGCCACCAGGCCTGCCATCTTCGCGTGCCCAGCGTGCTGTTGGTCGATCGCGATGACGTTGATCAGCCGTGAGCCGCCGCCTCGGAGCTTCCACACACCCTTGACGCCCGGGACCCCCGCGGCCTCCAGAGCGTCCCAAATCGCCGCGGCCTGCGCCGCTCCTGCCGCGCGCGCCGGCAAGGTTGGCTTCGCCGGGGGTGCGCCTACAAGGATCGGGTCGTTCCGGTGGTACATCGCCTGGACACGCAGAACGGGCTCGGGCCTCGGCGTCGAGCCGTAGTAGCCCGGCCATTCGCCGAACGGGCCTTCGTGGCGTGACTCGACTTCCGTCGGGGGTACGACCCCTTCGAAGACGAGCTCCGCATCGGCGGGGATGGGCAGGCCCGTCAGCTTGCCGCGAACGATCTTGATCGGCCGGCCGATACGGGCGCCAGCCTTGGCAAACTCCGACTCGCCCCATTGTGAGGACGTTCCGGCAACCTGCCCGAGGATGGGCGCCTGGCCGACGCATACGACCATCGGGCACGCTTCGCCACGCTGCCAGTACTTCTCCCGAATCAGACGGCCGTGCTTGCCTGGCTCGATGAACACCGTGAGCGTCTTGTCGTCCTGGACTTCGACGCGGTACGTGCCGACGTTCACCCAGTCGCTGTCCGGGTCCTTGTTGATGATGAGGCACTCGGTCCCGATGTATTGCCCTCCATCGTCCTCGTGCCACTTGGGCGCCGGAAACTTCAGCACGTTGACGTCGGAGCCCATGAGCACGTTCTCGAAGACCGGGCCCGTCTCCACCTCTTCAGGTGGAATGCCTCCGCCCTGGCGCTGTTGGCGGCGGTTCTGGCGAAATGCCTGCACAGCCTCCACGCCCTTTAGCCCACCATCGAACACCCGCGAGCCCTTGACGTTCATGATGATTCGGTATTCCGGCGGACAGCCCTTCATGTTTTCGAAGAGCAGCACCGGCGGGACCTCATGCTCGAGGCTGAGCTCATACAGTGCACCGATCTCCAGGTTCGGATCGGCGCCCTCGATGCGGACAACCTCTTCCACTTGATCGGCCACGCGCAGAAACGCGCGTAGATCGCCGTCTGCTTCGGAGATGACCTGCGGAGATAGACCCAGACTGAGACGCTCGTCGGTTACGCTCATGGCTCCCACCTTCAAGATCTTTCGCTGGAGTGTGCCAGGGCCGCGGGCATACCGCAAGCCCGCGCCGGGAGCAGTGCGGAGCCCGTGTGGGGATGCCACGAGAGCGTTGATGCCGTCCGCTCGGTAGTTGAGCCCAGCCACCCATACATCGACGGTGAATGGTGTGCCCTATTGCGGACATTGACGAACAGTGTTACAGAAAGCAAAATAAGCTGACTGAAGTGATGATTCAGGAATCGGAGGCACTGTGGGCGTTCGAGAGCAGTTGGTAGCGTTGATCCGGGAATCCGGTATGACGCAAGCCGAGATTGCTCGACGGATCGGCGAGGACCACACCTGGGTAAACAGCCGCGTGCGGGGCTTCACTGAGATCAAGGGCGACGACCTGCCCCGTTTCGCGCTGGCGCTGGGTGTGCCTCCGCGCGCATTCTTCGAGATCGAGTCTGCACCGGAGCCTGATCGCACGGAGCCTCGCCGAGTGCGCGAACGGCTCCGCGACCTCTTGCGTGAGAAGCGCTGGAGCCAGAGCGAGCTCGCACGCCGCCTCGGGAAGCACCGCGTCTGGGTCCACTACCGAGTCACGGGTGTGACGGAGATCAAGGCCGACGAGATCCCCGTTCTCGCCGAGGCCCTGGACGTGCCGCCCTATGCCTTCTTCGAGGACCCAGCTCCCCCCTCTGTCGTGAGCCCGCCGGAAGACTCGCTCATGAGCCAGCTCGCCGAGGCAGAACGGGAGTTTATCGTCGGGCTCGTCGATCTCCTGTCACGCTTCCGACAGCAAGTCATGAACGAGGCCGTCCTGGAGCAGGCGGTCGTCGTCCCCGGCCTCCCCGCCCATATTTCCAATTAGTTACTCGCTCCTCCCGCAGGTCCTTCTCTTGCGGTAATGGCGCATGTAACGATTGTGAAGAATCGTTGCTCATGGTTCCTCTGGCTCGTTTACTCGCCGTTATCGTTGACGTTGTCCAAAACAGGGCGCTATGGTGTCTACAGGAGCATCAATGAGTCGATGGTCCTGTTAGGAACGGAGGGGCTCATGCTCAACGAGCTACACCCCGGCGCAGAAGTCGAGCATAACGGGTCGGCAATCGGGTCCGTCGAGCGTGTTCTCGACGATCAGGTTCTCGTTCGCCACGGTCGAGCCGATTATCTGCTGCGGATTCCGGAGCGCTATCTGACGGTGGAGTCGCCGGAACGGGCCCGTCTCGACGATACGTTCAAGCTCGATGAGGTTGAACAGATGGCCATCGATTCGGGTCGAGCGCCACCATCGGGTGAACACATTACCGACGCGGGACCAACGGACCCAAGTCCGTCCCCCGAGGGCGTCGCCGGTCGGTCCCATGGGATGCCCCTAACGTTCGACGGACCTGCCACAGGGTAGGCATCCAGGGGATCGATTTCAGTAGACAGCGAAGGAGGCAGTCATGAGCATTCTTGCTTGGATTATCGTGGGGCTGATCGCCGGAGTGATCGCCAACCTGATCTATCCCGCACCGTCCAAGGGTGGTTGGTTTGGCGCCATGGTTTTGGGAGTTGTGGGCGCCATCATCGGCGGGTTCATCACAGGCCTGGTCACCGGGCAGGACCTCGTAAATGGCGTGAACTTCGTATCGATTATCGTCTCCGTCATCGGTGCGTTGGTCCTACTGATCACGTTCAACGCCGTGTCCCGACCACAGAGAATCTAGCCGTAGCGCACGGCCAAAAGGGCCCCGCCTGGTTCATCCAGGCGGGCCCTTTTCAGTCGGTACGGTATACTGCCTTGGGTCTACCTCACACGAGCCCCAGCGGCTCGTTATGCTCAAGCAGCTTGGCGCGTTCGTCTAGCGGCCCAGGACGCCGCCCTCTCAAGGCGGAGATCGCGGGTTCGAATCCCGCACGCGCTACCACCTGAAACGGCTCCGTTCGTGGCAAAGGGAGCCGTTTTTCTGTGTCCGACAATGCGAGGCGGTCAAGTGTCCGAACCGCTGCTGCAAAGTGCGCCTCCGTGATTGGATCGTGGTGAAAGCGGAGGTCGCGATTCACGATCAGCGTCAAGCCAATTTCGCTATCCATGAGCTGCTCCGCCTTGTGCCTGACCGCGTGGATGATCTTGCCTGTGGCATTCATGCTTTCCTCGTCGTCCCAGGATCGTGAAGACGCGTAAGCTCCACGCCAATAGTCTTGGAGTCAACTGTTAGCCGAAGATCAGGCGTCTTGTATGGCTTCCCGTCAATGACGAATTCGAACCTTCGCGCCATGCTCGGCGAACCAGATCGCATAGCTCAGCGGCTGAACGTTGGCGAGCAGAGAATCGCGATTCGGTGCCTTCGTAATGCGTTCTTCCAGATACCAATCGAGATTTTGAGGCCGGAACGCGGCGATCACATCTACGATCTGGCCCTGAGTAGCATGGAGGTCGGCTAAGCGCGCCCGTGCGCGAGCAGCGATCGCTTCATACCTGGAACCTTTGGCCACTGGTCAGGCGTCCCTTTTCTCAATGCTCTTGCGCGCACCTTCCGGGAGAGCCTCGTAGAGAGCTTCGATCTCCTTCGAATCCCGCGCGCGCCACCACACCATGCGACCCCCATGTCCTGCCTCTCATCGCTCCCCAACGCGTTTGCTCGCTTCTCGATGGGCAGAAGCCATAAGAGTCAGCCTCAAGTCTGTTTTCTTATGTGGTACAAGAACGCAGCTTGGACTCTTACGAACCATCCAAGTGAGCGGCTCGGCGACTTCGTGGTACTTCCGTGAAGGAGAGCCCTATGGTGCCGACACCTGTCCGCGCGAGTCTCGTCGGGTTGCTGGTCATCCTCAGTTTTGCCGGGTGCGCGGGACCCGCCGCTCCTGGCGCCGATCGGGGAGCGGCCGGCGCTGATAGCTCTCGTCCTTCGGCCCCGAAACGCACCGTCGTCGCTATCACCAGCGATCCGCCGTCACTCCGCAGCCAGCTCAGTCGTGCCGCGGGCGGCTCGCTCGCGGGCACATCCGACCTCGAGCAGCTCATCCACGTCGGGCTCACGGTCATGGATAACATGGGCGTGCTGCGGCCTCAGCTAGCCGAGGCAGTGCCGACCGTGGAGAACGGGCTTTGGAGAGTTCTCCCAGATGGGCGAATGGAGACGACCTGGAAGCTTCGACCAGGCAGCACCTGGCACGATGGGACGGCGGTCAGCGCGGAGGACTTCGTCTTTACGGCTCGCGTATCGCAGGATCCGGCGCTCGTGACGTTGCGCCACATCGCGTTCGACGCTGTCGAGCGGGTCGAGGCGCCCGACGCCCGCACGCTTGTCGTCTCGTGGCGTCAGCCGTACATCGAGGCTGATCGCATGTTCTCGGCGAGCGGAACTGTCAATAGCCTCCCATTTCCCCGCCACCTGCTGGAGAGCGCCTACATCGAGAACAAGGCCGGCTTTCTGGAGCTTCCCGCCCTCGGCGGAGAGGAGTTCGTGGGGGCTGGACCGTACCGTGTGCGGCAGTGGATGCGAGGCTCGTCCCTACAACTGGAGGCGTACGACCAGTACCTGTTGGGGCGGCCAAAGATCGATTTCATCGAGGTGCGTTTCATCCCGGATCCCAACACCATGATGGCCAACATCCTTGGCGGCACGGTGGAGCTGCCCATCGGGCGCGGGGTCGGGTTCGAGCACGGTTTGCAGCTCGAAGGGCAGTGGCGTGAGGGCAAGGTTGGTTACTCGCCAGGTGGGAGCATCAAAATCTGGGCCCAGCTCCTCTATCCGAACCCGGCGACTGTGGGGGACGTACGGTTCCGTCGTGCCCTCTATCACGCGATCGATCGCCAGCAACTCATCGACACCCTCATGGCAGGGCGTAGCCAGATAGCGCACACGCAGGTCACCCCGGCCGATCCGGAGTACCCGGACGTGATCGGGCGAGCCGCGCGCTACGAATACGACCCGCGGCGCACCTCGCAGATCATCGAGGGGCTTGGGTTCACCCGGGCAAGTGACGGCGGCTACCGAGATGGCCGCGGAGAGCCACTCGTCGTGGAATACCGCTCATCGCCGATGGATATCCTCCGGAAGACGAAGCTCGCAGTCGCGGACAACTGGCAAGGCGCGGGCATCGGCGTCAACCTGGTGGACGACCCACCCAACCGACGCGGCGACAATGAGTACCGAGCGATGTACCCCGGATTTGACATGACGCGCGGCAACTCCGGCACAGAGAGCTTCCGAACCTTCCACAGCTCGGAGGCGCGCGGGCCTCACAACCGATACATCGGCCAGAACGTCCCCAACTACGTGAACCCGGAGCTCGACGTGCTGATCGAGCGCTTCCTGGTCACGATCCCGCCAGGCGAGCGGCTGCAGATCGCTGGTGACATCGTGCACCACCTGACGGATCAGGTGATCGTCATGGACCAGTTCTACGATCTGGAGCCAACGCCCGTCGCCAACCGACTGACCGGCGTGGCGCCGGAGCTGGCGCGCAACGGCACCAATACCTGGAATGCACACACCTGGGACATCCGCTAGAGAGCGCGTTGCCGAAGGGCGCTGAGCTCGCACAGCGGGCACCCGGGCTTCTCTGCCGCCACGCGGACTACTTCGCCGAGACGCGCAGCTCTTGTCGCACTCCGTGCGTACCCAGCTCGATTTCGGTGTCGATGACCGGCGCTCGGCTCGGGAACCAGCGGATACCGTTCAACACCGCCGCCCCGATCAGGGGCAACACCTCCGAGCGCAGGGCCGCCTCGATGTCTTGGGGTGCGTAGGCGACGATCTCGGTCGTGGCGTCCCAACCTAGACCCATCGCTTTGAGGCGCTCGTCGAGGAGCGAGGCCACGTGGGCGACCTTGTTGCGCACCCCGTCTCCTTCACCCACCGCTGCCGCACCGGAGAGAACGAACGTCGGCCGCTCGGTCGTGGATGGGATCGTGTACGAGAAGGCGAACAGCACCTGCTCCGTCGGAGGAGACAGCGTCAGCGCGATGTTCGTGCGCGCCGTACTCCCGACACCATCGGACCATAGACCCCAGCTCTCGAGCAGCTTCGCGTACCCGGCGTTGAACTCGTTGAATTTGTCGCGGGTGTACGGCTCCGCGCAGCGGAGCTCCAGCCCGCACAGCGCCTGCCGCGGCCGACCGAGCCCAGCGAGATAGTCGGCGATGAACTTGAAGCCGTCCTGGTAGGGAACCGACCGTTCGAGAGTCGCACGCACGATTTCATAACCGGGCTCGGCCATGACGGCGTTGCAGAACGGCACCCTGCCACCTTCGCCTGAAAGAAAACGGTAGTTTCCCAGGGGCTGCGTGTCGAGCATCATGTCCTCCCCAATGTTGCCAGTCGTGGCCTACGGTCGTACGTCATATCGCGGCGGGGAAATGGTCCCGGTAGTCGCGCACCTGGCCCTTGCGCAATCCGACGATCAGGAAGTAGACCAGCACCACGATCCCACAGATGAACACGGTGACGGGCGCGCCGGCCTGATCGGCCAGCCAGCCTGCCGGCAGGACCGTGATCGCCTCCAAGCTCCAGATCATCGACCAGATGCTCATGAGACGCCCGCGGTACCCATCCGGCGACATGAGCGTGATCAGCGTCTGTCCAATCGAGAGGCAGACCACGAGCGAGAAGCCCGTCAAGGCTAAGGCGACCAGGGAGAACCCGAAGCTCTGCGACGGTGCGAAGGCGGCAAGGCTGACCCCGCTCCCGATCCCAGTGGCAACCATGATGAGGCCCTTACGCGGATAGTTGCTCAGGGCCGCGAGTGTGAACGCGCCGATCATCGACCCGAACCCGACGGCGGACATCAACGCGCCCATTCCTGATGGGCCGACGTTTAGCACGTCCCGCGCAAACACCGGCATGAACTGGCTGTAGACCGATCCTACGAGAATGGGCACGCTTGCCATCAGGAACACGGCCCGCACTGGTCCGTTGTCCCGCACGTAGCGAAGCCCGTCCACGAGGTTTCCCCAGAGAGACCCACCCGTCGTCCTGCCAACGGCCGCGCCCGAGTTGCTCATGGCGATGGTACAAGCGACCGCGACCAGCATCAGGACGGCCTGGACTTCGAAGCACAGTGCGAGGTTGGCCAGCATCGAACTGTCTTCGCCAGAACCGGGCATAATGCCCAGCGCCGCAATCCACACGAGAATTCCGGCGATGGACGGCCCTAGCACGCGAGAGACGTTGAATGAGATCGAATTCAGCGCCACGGCGTTGGCGATGTGCCGATGTCCGACCAACTGGGGCGCAAGCGACTGGCGGGCTGGCATGTTCAATGAGTGAGATGCGCCACTGACAAACGAAGCGACGGCCAGGTGCCACGGCGCGATGGCGCCCGTCGCAACCAACCAGGCGAGCACGGCGGCATTGGCGAGACTAAGGACTTGACTCGCCAGGATCAGGCTTCGTCGATTCCAACGGTCCGCGAAGACCCCCGCGGGCAGCGTCAGTGCGACGGATGAGAGCGAGCGGGCGGCGGCGACAACGCCGAGGAACGTCGCCGAACCAGTGAGGTCGTACGCGAGCCATCCCGTGGCGACCTGCTGCACCCAGAGACCGATCTGTGTTGCAAAGCTGCCAAACCAGAGGTAGCGAAAGTCGCGCATTGAGAGGGAGGCAAACGTAGCGGCGAGGCGCGCCCAGGGGCCGGTGACCGCAGTGCGTCCTGCTTCGGACGGCACGGAGGACGGCGCCTTCGCGGCTGGTTCGGTCAGCGTCGGAGTCTCGCGCACGCCATCTCCTGTGCGGTCGAGTTGTTCCACGACGCAAAAGCCAGTATATCCGCGTGCTCGTGGTCGTCGCGCGCTTCAGCGCCTCGTCGATACCTCATTGGAGGGTGCGGCCGTCAGTCGGATCACTGGGATCTCGCGGTCCGTCTGCATCTGATACTTAGCGTAGATGGGCGCCTTGAACGTGATGTACGCCCACGCGGTTTCTCGTTCCGGGCCGGTCAGGGAATCAACGAGGACCGCACGCTTTCGCCCGTTGACCTCGACCCAGACGCTCTCGGGGTGCCTGACCAAGTTGACGTACCAGGCCGGGTGGGATGCGTTGCCGCCGAATGATGCGGCCACCAACCAGCGATTCTCCCCATCGGGAAGCCACAGCAACGGAACCGTATGCAGCCGTCCCGACTTGGCTCCGACGGTGGTCAGCAGGAGCACTGGTTGACCCTGGATGCGGACTCCTCGGCCGCGCAGCAATCGCACCAACGCCATCATCGGGCGATTCAAGATCTTCAGGAAGCGACGGGGAACGGTGGCTCCGTGGGTCCCACCTGGGGTCAACTCCATCGGCATGCTGAGCTCCTCGGCGGAGATCGCAGGTTCGAATCCCGGCTGCGCTACTTAACTCTTAGTAAATCGACCCAGAGCGATGCTGTCGCCCTGGGTCGATTTGACCGAGAATCGTCGGGCTTAGGACTCTTCCTTCGCCTCTTCGGATTCTGACTCCGGCTGCTTCTCTTCTTCCGCTTCGGCAACAGTCGGCGTTGCCTCTTCGCCTTCCACTTCCTCGCCGGCTTCTGCAACCGTCGGTGCTAAGGCCTTGACAACGAGCTCATCCTCTGGTGTCAGAATCGTCACGTCTTTCGGTACGTCAAGGTCCCGCACGTAGATCGCGGCGTCGATCTCGCGCAGCTTCTCGACATCGACCGTTATCTGCGTTGGGAGATTCCCTGGGAGGCACTCGACCTCTACGCTGTCCATCGCGTGGAGGAGCGTGGCGTTCGCAAGCTTTACCGCGGGGGATTCTCCCGTGAGGACCAGCGGCACCGCCATCCGCAGCGTATGCGTCATCGAGACCTGGTAGAAGTCGATGTGATACAGCTCGCTCGTGGTTGGCCTTCGCTCCACCTGCTTGATGATGGCCGTGACCGGCGCGCCCGCAACGTCGATCGAGAGCAACGCGTTTCGCGGGGTGTGGGTGAGGAGATGGTCTATCTCTCGAGTGTTCAACTGAATGGCTCGGGACTCGACCCCGTTGCCAAAGATATTGGCGGGCAGAATGCCCTGCCGTCGAAGGAACCGCACCTTCTTGCCAAATGTCGTCCGCGGCTCCGCCGCCACGTGGGCATGATTGTCTTGCATGTCAACCTCTCGTTCAGTGTGGCGCGGCAGCGTGGGAGGGTGTGGCGGCTGCCAGGGCGCCCGGCCCCGGAATGGCGGGGCGTGCATCGCGAACAATGATATCCACCCTAGACGTTCCTCGCCATGAGCTGCGCTCAACCTCGAAGAGCAGGTCGAGCTTGCTTCCGGGTCGCGGCAGCGGAAATTCCGGACGGAACGCCACCGCGGAGCAGACGGTCCACCCCTGCGAGACGGCCATGCGGTAGTGGCCACCGTTGAGTTGGCGTGCCCCGCGAACCACCACCGATCGGGCGACGAACGTGGGGTTGGGGTTCCCGGTGCCCACCGGCTCGAAGCGATCGACCAGGTCGGCGAGCCGCTCTCCGACCGAAGAGAGCATGAGGACGCCGTCTGCAACCATCTCGCGGGGCGGCGGCTCTTCTCCCCGCATTCGCCGCACGGTGGCGTCGAACGCCTGCGAGAACTGATCGATGTTCCTGGAGTACAGCGAGAATCCCGCCGCGCGCTCGTGGCCTCCGAATTGAATGAGGGTCGACGCGCACGCCTCGAGCGCTCGGATCAGGTGGACGTCGGCCGTGCCGCGCACGGAGCCACGGCTCACCTCGTCACCTTCCTCGATAACGACGCACGGAACAGCGTGGCGGTCTGCGAGTCGGCCCGCGATCAGGCCCGCCAAACCGATGGGGTAGGCTCCCGACAAAACCAGCGCTCCGTCGCAAGACTCCGCATCTTGGGCCACGTCGGCAAGGATCTCGTTCATACGGGTTCGTCGGGCGCTGTTCAATCCCTCCAGCCGCTTGGCCAGCTCTTTGGCGGCATCGGCGTGGGGAGCGAGGAGCACGTCCAGCGCGTCGCGCGGGTCGCCCATGCGCCCGGCGGCGTTGAGTCGCGGGATGACCTTGAAAGAGAGGTCGCGCGCGGTGAGAGACGCCATCTCGCATCGCGCGGCGTGACAGATCGCCTCGAGCCCGGTAACCGCCCCGGATCGCATCGCCTCGACGCCCTGGGCAACGATCGTGCGGTTCTCGCCGGTCAAGGGCACCATGTCCGCCATCGTGCTCAGGGCGGCGAAAGCGGCCAGGCGCCGCCAGCGGCTGACCGCAACCTCGGGCGGAAGCGCCCGAAGAAGAAGGGCCCGCGCGAGCTGGAACGCGACGGCCCCGCCAGCGAGGTCCTTGTATGGGTACTCGCAGTTCTCCTGGTGCGGGTTCAACACCGCGATGGCGGATGGCAGCTCGCTGGGAATCGAGTGGTGGTCCGTGACGATCGCGTCGATGCCGAGCTGGCTCGCCTGCTCCAAGACTTGGTGAGCGCTGATGCCGCAATCCACCGTTACCAGGACGCGCGCGCCTGCAGCCGCCAGATCGCGGATGGCATCGCTGTGCACGCCGTAGCCGTCCATGCTCCGATGCGGGATGTGGGTGATCACCCGCGCCCCGAGGCCGCTGAGAGCGTCCGCGAGGAGCGCGGCGCCCGCGAGTCCGTCGACGTCGTAGTCACCGTAGACCGCGATGGGCTCGCCTGCCGCGATCGCCTCGAGGAGGCGGGTCGTGGCTTCGGGGACGCCTCGCATCGACCGGGGATCGCCGAGGTCGCCCCGCTCGACGGGGTCGAGGAAGGTGGCCGCTTCAGTTTCGCTACGAATTCCGCGGTTCCATAGAAGCTGCGCAAGGAGCAACGTGTCTGCTCCGAGCGCACGCTGCTCGTCGTCGCCGATGCGGGGGTAGACGGCCCACCGCGTCGTGGGGCCCGACGAGCTCGTAGTCTCGATCACTGCCGCGTTCTCACGGTCGCCTTGACCGCGGGAGCGCGCACAGGCGACCATACCTATGCGAACTGAGCTCGGGAGCAGTCTTGCCTCCACCGATCATCGGCCTCGTGCCTCCGTGGGCGCTTCTGTCGGCGTTGATCGGGCTGATGCATGGCGCGCTGTTCCACGTGTTGTTCGGCAACAAGGTCCGCCATCTTCCTGTTGAGGTACTCATTGGGCTCATTGCGAGTGTCTTGGGCGGTTTCGTCGGCACAATGATACCCCCTGCAGTGTTGGAGATCGGCGACACAAACCTCATCGCGACTACGATTGGCGCGTGGCTGGCGCTGGGTATTGCCCGCCTATTCCGTTTCTGTTAGGTTGTTGAGAGAGGGTCGGAGGAAAGATTGACGCTAGAGATGGTGCGTGATCTCGCCGTCATCTTCATGGCGGTCGTGATGATCGTTGTGGGTATTGGCGTGGTCGTGCTGATATGGCAAGTCGTGAATCTGATCGGCTTTGCAAAGAATCAGGGCCAAGATCTCATGAAGATCGCGAACGAGATACTCGACCGCGTCAACGAGATCCTCGACCGTCTCAAGGAAGCAGCTCAGACGACGGCCCAGACCGCGAAGAAGGTCGAAGGAGCAGCGGAATTCGTGGGCGACAAGGTGGCGCGACCTGTCATCGAGCTCTACGCTGCCGTCGCTGGAGCATCGCGCTTCGCAGAGGCGGTATTTCGCCGCCGACATCGTGAACAACGTGGAGGGGAAACGTGAGCCAAGAACGTAGTGGGTTCGGCTTCATTGCTGGTCTGGCGCTTGGTGGTCTGGCCGGGGCTGCCATAGGCATGCTCTGGTCGCCGCGCAGCGGTCAAGAGAACCGAGACCTCCTGGTAGAGAAGTTCCCAGAGATCAAGGAGCGGGCACCCGAGATCGTCAACCGTGCGCCCGAGATCCTGAACCGCGCAAAAGATGAAGCCATGGCGCGGATCGAGTCCGGCAAAGATGCCTTCGTCGAGGCCGCTGAGGAGACCCGCAGCAAGCTGAGCAATGAGCTCGACGAGAAGACCGAGGGCCGACCGAGCGTCGCCTAGCGGGTCAGTTAGCCAGGCGCATCGCCATTCATCTATGGGGCCAGTCGGGCCCAGACTGCTCCTCTCCCCATCGCAATGGGAAAGGTTGGGTGAGGGCAACCCCCGTTGCTACAGGTACGATTGGCTGTCTGGACCGACGGAGGCCCTCACCTGCCCCTCTCCTGCCGCAGCGGGAGAGGGGCAGGTGGTACCATGAGCGCGGCGGGGATCTGAGGCAAAAGCTCCGATGCCATCAGACCTCCCGCCGCGCGCTCCTTTGCCAGCGCGGCGCCCGCCTCCCCGTGGACCCACACAGCGAGGCGCGCCGCATCCTTCGTTTGAAGGCCCCGGGTGAGTAGACCGCCCGTGATCCCCGTCAGCACGTCACCTGTCCCGCCTGTCGCCAGCGCTGGGTTCGGCCGGGCGTGAATCCAAGTCTCCCCCGCGGTTCCGATGGCCGTGCAGGGGCCCTTGATCACGAGGCACACTCTCCACTCGTTCGACAGCCGCGATGCGGTCTCCCACGGCTGCTCGCCATCCTCTAGATGCGCGAGCCGACGTAGCTCGCCAAGGTGGGGGGTCATGACGACGCCTGATCCGATCCAGCTCGGCCAATCAGGACGCTCGGACAACACGTTGAGGGCATCCGCGTCGACCACCGCGTTGAGTCCCGCTCGGGCCCGCGCGCGGAGCACGCTCTCGACGAAGTCGCCGACTCCGCCCTTGGTCGATAGCCCCGGTCCGATCGCGAGTCCGTTGAACGTGTCTATTTGCTCGACGACGCGGTGGGCGCACTCTTCCGGCTCGGCCGCGGGTCCACCCTCGGGAAGTGGCAGAAACGTCACCTCTGCGAGACGCGATGCCACCACGTCACGAAGCGACGGGGGAGCCGCCAGCGTCACGATGCCGGCCCCAGCGCGCACGGCGGCCGCGCAGACGAGGTACGCGGCGCCGATGTAGTCCGCGGACCCTGCGACGACCAGAAGCCGCCCAAAGGAGCCCTTGTGGGCGCTGGAGCTGGGCCGAGGCAGTAGTCCCCCCACAAACTCGGCGGTAACAATCTCCGGGGCTCCCTGTGGCCCGTCCATGACGCCGATGTCGGCTGGGACCAGCTCACCCGTGTACCGGAAGGCTTCGGGCGCGACAAGGCCCTTCTTCATGCCCCCCAGCACTACGGTGGCATCGGCTACGACCGCGAGGCTTGCTGCGCCCGAGTCCGCGTCCACGCCACTTGGGGCGTCGACCGCGACGACGAACAGCTCACGCCGCTCGGTGCGAATTCGATTGAGCTCGACGATGATCTCGTCGAGCGGCGGCCGTGGGGCGCCCCGCGCGCCGATCCCCAGCAGTCCGTCCACGACCACGGTGGCCTGTTGCAGAGCCGTGTCCATCGCGACCCCGGTGAAGCCGTCGGGATGCCACAGGACTCCGCCACCTATCTGGACGAAGGCGTGCAGCTCGTCCTCGGTGACAGCGTGTCGGGGCGTGAGGTAGAGGGTTGCATCCCATCCGTCCGCTCGAAGCTCGCGAGCCGCGATGAATGCGTCGCGACCGTTATTGCCCGAGCCCACGAGCGCCACAACACGCCCGGGTGATGTCGAGCGCCTAGCTACGAATGCGGCAACTGCCTGCCCGGCGCGCGCCTGCAGCTCTTCGCCGGAGGTGCCGCTGGCGAAGGTCTTGGCCTCGATCTCGCGCATCTCGTCCACGGACACGAGCCTCATTGGCCGCGCGCTCCAATGCCCTCCGCCCGCTCGGCGATCGCGACGGCTACGGCGTTTTCGCGGGAATGGGAGATGCTGACGGTGATGGACACGACGCCGAGCCGCTGCGCCCGCTCGTGCATCCGGCCAGAGAGGCGCACGTCCGGCTTTCCTGATGGCAGCCGAACGATCTCGATGTCGCGGAACTTCATCCCGCCGACGCCGAGCGCCTTCATGACCGCCTCTTTCGCCGCGAAACGACCCGCCAGCGAGGCCATGCTCTTGCTGCATTGGCGCCACTCCGTCTCGCTGTAGACCCGCCGTCGAAACCCGGCCTCGTGCCGCTCCAAAGCGCCGCGGACGCGACCGATCTCCACGATATCCACGCCGACGTCCATAGAGCCCCTCCCAGGGCAAGTCTACCGTCTCAGCGACCGCCGAGGGGGGCCGCCAAAACGGCCCTCCTGTGCACATTGCACAACGTCCCCAACGACCGTGATCCTATGTGGCCTCGGTGACACCGTGTCCTACTCAGGTAGTGCCACACAGTCACAATAGGCCTGCCAGGCGCGTGGTAGACTGCCCGCTATTGACACGCTGGCACAATCCATGAGAGGATTGAGCCACAGAGACCGGCTGCGTGGAGGCTGCTATGCGTGAGGAATTTCCGGCGTTGCTCCGTTCATTCCGTGAGAGAGCAGGGCGCTCTCGGAACAACCTCGCGCACGAGGTAGGCGTCGATCCTTCCTACCTGACGCGAATCGAGCACGGCGATCGGGAGCCTCCGCGCCTTCACATCGTCGAGGCGCTAGCGCGCTCGCTGCGCCTCACGATCACCGATCGTAATCGCCTGCTCGTGGCAGCGGGTTATGCACCGCTCTCCGTGGTGCAGCTCGGCGGTTGGGACGATGCCCTTCAGGCCGTCGCCGACGTGCTGACAGATATTCGCTTGACCCCGGAGGAGCGAGATCAGTTCCGCTCAGTCGTGCAGATGATCTCGGCCCGCTGGCGAGGCGGTCCTTCGCTCACACCCCAGTTCGCTTCATAGCTGTGGGCTGCCTCGCGTAGGTTTGCGCCAAGCGAGGTGAGCTCCTCACCGCTCAGGGCCCCGAAGAAGCCGCCTATAATTTCTTCGGGGCCCATTTGCGTGCCGCGAATCCGCGCTGACCGGTGAGGACCCATGTCGCTTCTCTCGCGCGTTGAAGGACTGTTCGAGGGCATCATCGAGGGCGGAGCTCGGCGCATCTTCCGTCCCCAGCTTCAGCCCATCGAGATCACGCATGCCCTCGAACGGGTGATGGTCACCGAGAAGACCGTCGGCCCGTCGTCCGTGGACGTTCCGAACGCATATCGGGCGAAACTCCACCCGGCTGACTTCCAGCGCTTCGCCTCGCTGCGTGGCGTCGTCGAGCACGATGCTGCTGCCTACCTGGAACTGCGCGCCCAAGAGCAGGATTTCCGGCCCATTGGACCGATCCAGGTGGAGCTCGTCAGCGACCCAGCGGTGCCTCGGAGCTTCGTCCGTGGCGAAGGGGTCTTCGACACAGAGGCCGGTCCGGCGGCGACGCGCCCGATCGAGAGCACCCGCCGGCTGGCGCCAGTGCAAGCTAGAGCTCCGTCGCGAATCATGCTCCTCGTGTCGGAGGACGGCCGCGACCTCCGAGTGGGACAACAGCCATTCAAGCTCGGAAGGGCCGTCGACAACGATTTCGTCGTCCGAGACGCTCGCGTCTCCCGATACCACGCCGTCATCGAGCCGAGCGCCGATGGATGGGTGGTGCGAGACCTCGAGAGCACCAACGGGACGTTCGTTGGCGGACGACGCGTCGAAGCGATGGCGATCGATGCACCCGCCGAGATCTCGCTCGGCGGCTACCGTCTTGCGCCGCGATCCGCGTGATGCGTGGCGGTTCCGGATGGAGAATGACACGATCTTGCGCCGCGATCCGCCTGATGCGTGGCGGTTCCGATGGAGAATGACACGATCATTCTCTTCCTGCGTATGGGTATTGTCCTGGTCCTTTATCTCTTCCTCTTCGCGTTGTTCATCCTGACCCAACGCGAGCTACACCGCGAGAGCGCCGTGCGTATCGCCGGCCCTCGGGCGCGCCTCATCGTCATCAACCCGGGTACCTCGGCTCAGCCGACCGGGCAAGCCATTGCCTTGGACGCGGTGACGCGCCTAGGACGACGAGAAGACAACACGGTGGTCCTAGACGACGACTCCGTCTCCGCTGCCCACGCGATGGTGGTGCTGAAGAACGGTCGTTGGTGGGTGCATGACGAGGGCAGCACGAACGGCACCCTTGTCAACGGAACCCAGATTCGTGTTGAGACACCGCTGACCATCGGGGATGAGCTGCAGATCGGGCAGGTCCTCATGCGGCTCGCGCAGTGAGCGTAGCAGCGCCCGATCTCTATCCCCGATCTCTATCCCCGATCTCTATCATTGAAGAAATGAGAATGCACCCGTGATCACGCGACGTCCCCTGGAGCTTGGCCTCCTGATATTCCCCGTGTGTTTGGCAGCCGCCGGCATGGCGATGCTGCAGCTCGTGCTCCAGGCGAAACATACCGATGATCTTCGTCTCGTGGCGCTGTTCGGCCTCTGTATGCTGGCGGTGCACGCGGTTCTCGCGTTCCGTCTGCGGTCGGCGGATCAGGAGCTCCTGCCGATCGTCGCCACGCTCACGGCGTTGGGTCTCGTGGCAGTCGCTCGTTTGGAGCCCGAGCTCGCCCCGCGTCAGCTTCAGTGGGTTGCCCTCGGGAGTGTGGCCGCCGTCGTCACGGCGCTGGCCGTACCGCGCATCGAGTGGCTCGGACGGTACAGGTATACGTGGCTCGTGGGCGGCTTGGTCGTCCTCGGCATCACCGCGGTGTTCGGCGTCGATCCGAACGGAAGTAACACGCGGCTGTGGCTCGGTGCGAACGGCATCTACTTTCAGCCGTCAGAGATCACAAAGATAGTCGCGGTGATCTTCTTCGCCTCATACCTCGCTCAGAAGCGCACGCTGATCGCAAACGCGCCGCTTCGGGTGGGTTGGCTCACCCTGCCCCCGCTTGCCTATCTGGCGCCGCTGGTACTGATGTGGGGTCTGTCCCTCATGCTGCTGGTGTGGCAGCGGGACCTGGGCGTCGCGCTGCTGTTCTACATGCTGTTCATTTCGCTCTTGTACACGGCGACCGGCCGCTCATACGTGGGAGTTGGGCTGCTCTTTCTGTGCCTCGGCGCCATCCTTTCCATGGCCCTCTTCGACCACGTGCAGCTCCGGACGCGAATCTGGCTCAATCCCTGGCCCTTCGCGTCCGATGAAGGCTATCAGCTCGTGCAAGCGCTCACGGCCTACGCCGCGGGAGGTGTTATCGGCTCTGGCCTGGGGTATGGCTACCCTGAGTACGTGCCCGCCGTGCACACCGACTTCGTCCTGGCGGCCCTGGGCGAGGAGCTGGGTCTCCTTGGGACGATGGGCATCGTTGGCCTCTATCTTGCCTTGGTCTTCCGTGCTTTCCGCATCGCGCTGCGAGCGACGAGCGACTTCTCGATGCTCCTGGCGGCGGGGCTTGGCACAGTGCTCGGAATCCAAGCCTGCATCATCATGGCTGGGAACCTGCGTCTGATGCCCATTACGGGCATCACCCTCCCGTTCCTGAGCTACGGTGGTAGCTCGATCCTCGCGAACTTCGTGATGATAGGCCTGCTCCTGCGCATCTCGGCTGAATCGCAGCCGGAGACCTCGGCCGATGGCTGACCGCGTCCGCCGACTCTCGGCCGCGATCATGGCGGGCTTCCTCCTCATCTCCGTTGCCCTTGGGTACTGGCAGGTCTTCGGCGCGGACGACGTGCTCCAGCGGGGGACGAACCCGCGGCATGTGGAGGAGGAGCTGCGCATCATGCGCGGGCGGATCCTAGACCGCAACGGCGAGGTATTGGCTTCGTCTCATCGGGTCGGCGAGCTGGCGGAGCGGAGCTACTCCTACGCGCCTTTGGCGAACGTTGTTGGCTACTCGAGCAAGCGCCACGGCCGGAGCGGCGTCGAGGACGCGTTCGACTCCTACCTGCGGGGAGACAAGTCGACGGATCCGGCTGTCGAGATCCGCAACAAGCTGATGCCCGTTTCCCGACACGGATCTGACCTGCGGCTCACCATCGACCTCCAGCTCCAGAAGGTCGCGGATGACGCGCTGGGAAATTCGCATGGCGCCGTCGCAGTCGTCCAGGTAGCTACCGGTGAGGTCCTGGCGCTCGCCAGCCACCCATACTTCGATCCAAACACGCTGGACACGGACTGGGACAGGCTGGCGGCGGATCCCGGGACTCCCTTCGTGAGTCGGGCTATCCAAGGTCAGTACGTCCCCGGATCGATCTTCAAACTCGTGACCGCTGCCGCCGCCCTTGACCTTGGCATCGCCAACTTGGGGATGAACCATCGTCATCAGGCGGATCTTGTGGTCGAGGGCCTGCGCATCCGCAACACCAACCACCCACAGCTCAACGCCAGGGAGCTTACGTTCGCCGAGGAGTTCGCGTGGTCGTGCAACGTGGTCTTCGGATTGACTGGGCTTTCTCTCGGGCAGGCGTCCCTGATCGACTTCAACGTGCTGGCCCCCTCCGAGCCGGTTTTCTGGCCGAGCGGCGACATCAGTCAGAGTGAGGCGCGGCTTCGGGACTACGCGGGCCGGTTCGGCATCGGGCGGGCGGTGCCGTTCGACCTGCCCACCTCATCAGGTCTCATCTCACGGTCCGATCACATGACCGCCGCACAGCTCGCAAGTACCGGCTTCGGCCAGGGGGATCTGCAGGTTACTCCGCTCCAGATGGCGCTGGTGGCTGCCACCGTGGTGAACGGTGGCATGATGCCAACGCCCCACCTCGTCTCGGCCGTGGAGGACTCCACGGGCGCGGTGCTCGTGGAGAGGGAACGAGCCGGTCCGCGGCGCGTCATCAGCCAGCGTGCGGCCTCCGAGCTGAACCAGATGATGGTCCTCAGCGTGGATACGGCGTACGCCAGGCCCGCGCAGATCCCTGGAGTGCGCGTGGGCGGGAAGACGGGCACCGCGGAGGTGGGAAACGCCGAAGATCCCCACTCCTGGTTCGTCGGATACGCGCCCGCCGATCGGAGCGGCGTCGCCGTAGCCGTCATCATGGAGAATCGCGGCTCGGGGACCACCTACGCCACGCCGGCGGGGCAAAAGGTGCTAAAGGCAGCGATCGATTTCGGCTATTGATCCGTTCCTGACGCCTGTGTCGGTGCCGCCAGTCGTGCCCGTGCTATGATGGAAACATCCAGGCATCACCGGAGGGTAGGTCTATGAGACCCGACGATCATTTTTCCGATACGGCTGCTGATCTCCCGGATGCGATGCCCGAGCGCTGGGAAACAGCCATTGAGGATCTCGCGCAGGCGATCGCGCTCGGTCTCGACCGCGCACAGGATCTAGCCGATGCGATCAGCGACGTAGTGCGCACGCGACCTGTCGTTGCGAAGGCCGCGGGCGCCGCCATCGTAGGAGCCATTGCGGGCACGATCATTGCTTCCCGCCTCGCGCGTCGCTCCAAGCAAGACCGCGTGAAGCAGAAGGTTCAGCACACCGTTGAGGCGGCGAAGGACAGCGCCGAGGACCTTTCCGCGCTGTCGTCGTCGGTCGTCGAGCAGGCGCTGGCGATCGCTCGAGGAGCCGCGGAGAACGTTTCGCGCCACGCGCCGTCGAAAAGCGACCTCGTGAATGGCGCCAGCGATCTCAAGAGCTCCGTCCGCCATCGTGTGTCTCATCGCGAGCCCGATCTCCGCCAGGTCGGCTACGCTGCGCAGCTCGTCCCCCTCGGTATCGCGCTGTTGAAGAACCCGCTGGTCCGGGACATGCTGATCCGCGCCGCGGTGAAGACAGCCCGACGCGGCAATAGGTAGACACGGCCAGTTTTCGGCCTCTCTAGCCTTTACTCAATTCTCTCGGTGCACGGCGGGCTGCCTTCGGAGATAATCCCTCTCTGAAGATACAGCCGCCTCTCCGAGGCTAGAAAGGCCGTTGGGTGGCCGAACCTACATACGTGTCCCTCGATCTCGAGCTGATCGAGGCCAACAGCCCTCGGTCGAAGATCATCGAGATCGCGGCCGTGCGTTTCGACGAACACGGCGTGCTTGACGAGTGGTCGACCCTCGTCAACCCCGGGGTCTCGATCCCCTACACGATCCGCGCTCTGACCGGTATCGACGACGGGGAGCTGTCCGCGGCTCCTACACTCGACCGGGTCGCCCCCGATCTCTCCACGTTCGTGGGCGAGAGCTGGCTGGTAGGCCAGAGTATCGACCTCGACCTGCTCCATCTCGAGCGCCAGGGTGTGTGGCTCGACGTGCCTTGCATCGACACGTTCGAGCTAGGATCGCTCCTCCTACCTGGCTTGCCGTCATACGACCTCTTGAGCATCGCGCGCTGCTTGGGCGTGCCCATCGGCCGCGCACATCGTGCCCTCGCGGATGCGCACCTGGCGAGAGAGGTATTCCTCGCCCTCCGGGAGCGGATCGGTGGGCTCGACCTCGAGATGCTCATGCACGTGAACCGGCTGACCCAGGGGCTCGAGTGGCCCTTCCGACCGCTGTTCATCGCGGCCGAGGCTGACAAGCGTCGCCGCCTTGTTGGGAACGCGCTCTCCGGCGAGACGATGATGCCGATCGATCTTGGCCTCTCCCACGTGCTGCTCCCGCCAGAGGAGCGCGAGGAGCCACTCATCCCCAATGCCCAGACGCGGCGCATCGATGCCGATGGCCTCGAGCGAGAGCTGCGAGAAGGCGGTCTCGTGGCGCGGACGCTGGACACCTACGAGGAGCGCCCGCAACAGCTCGAGATGCTGCACGCTGTCACCGATGCCTTCAACCACGAGAGGCACCTGGTCGTCGAGGCAGGGACCGGCACGGGCAAGTCGCTCGCGTACTTGCTTCCAGCGCTCGCCTTCGCCGCGGCGAACAATCGCAGGGTCGTCGTGTCGACGAACACGATCAATCTGCAGGACCAGCTCTATCAGAAGGACGTGCCCGGCCTCATTGCTGCCATGGACTACCGCGTACGCGCCATGGTCTTGAAGGGGCGGACGAACTATCTCTGTTTGCAGCGGTGGGTAGCCCTGCTGCGCACCGAGGTCGTGACGCCTCAAGAGGCGGCACTCCTCGTGAAGACACTGCTCTGGATCGGACAGACGAGCACCGGCGATCGGAGCGAGCTGCGGCTGACGCCCGAGGAAGAGATCGTCTGGAGCAGGGTCTGCTCCCAAGCGGAGAGCTGCTCGCCGATGACGTGCCCATACCACCGAAGCGGCTCGTGCTTTATCTCGCGGGCCCGGCGGGCGGCCGAGGCGAGCCACATCGTTATTGTGAACCATGCGCTCCTCCTCTCGGATCTCGCGACCAAGAGCCGTGTCATCCCCGAATACGAGCACCTCGTCGTCGATGAGGCGCATCACCTCGAGAACGAAGCGACAAACCAGCTCGGCTACGTTCTGTCGTATCGATCGATCTCGACGCCTCTGGAGGCGCTGGGCGCCTCGTCGGGCCGAGAGAGCCTCGGAGTCGTAGACACGGCGGTGGGGCTGCTGCGCGCGGGAGGCCTCGCTCCCAGACGAGTGAGTCAGCTCCTCGAGCTGGCCGCCGCGATGCGCAAGCACGCGACGAGCGCACTCCTCCGCAACGGTGAGCTGTTCGATGGGCTTCGTGAGTTCCTGACTACCCAGGCCGTGGGCTCTGAGCCCGTGCGTACCGTGCGCTTGACCCGCTCCGCTCGTCGCTCTGGTCACTGGAGCACGGTCGAGGAGCGAAGCGAGGAGCTACGGAGCGACTTGGAAGCGATCATGGGGACGACGGGTCCCATTATCGAGGACCTCGGCGACGCCGCCAAAGACGCCTCTCAGCCGATCGTCGACATCCTCGGTGAGCTGCTAGGGATCGGCTTCCAGATCGAGACGATGACGCAGCAGTTGCGCTCGATCATCACGAAGCCGGCTGGAGACGCCGTGTGCTGGGTGACCCAGCCTACTACTGGGGCGTTGGGCTGGGCGACGGAAGCGGGCGGATCGGGCCCAGCGCCCGCCCCCACCCTGCATTACGCGCCTCTGGACGTGGCGCCCGCGCTGAAGAGCTGGCTCCTCGACGCGAAGGCTACGACGATCTTGACGTCTGCTACGCTCACGACCGACGGCTCGTTCGACTACATTCGCGAGCGCATAGGCGCCGCCGAGGCAAACGAGCTGGCTCTCGGCTCGCCGTTCGACTACCAGCGGTCGGCGATGATCGTGCTCCCCGACGACATGCCGGAGCCGAACCAGCCTGGTTATGCGCGGAAATGCGCGGATGCGATCGCAGACGTCGCCGAGGCATTAGGCGGGCGAACGCTCGTGCTGTTCACCTCCTACGCCCAGCTCCGAGCGACCCACGACATGATTCGGGACCGCATCGACCAGGCCCAGATCTCGCTGATGGCCCAAGGTATCGACGGCTCCCGGACGCGACTCCTGCAACGCTTCAAGATGTCAGAGCGGGCGCTGTTGCTCGGCACGGCCTCGTTCTGGGAGGGCGTGGACGTCGTTGGCGACTCGCTCTCCGCGCTCGTGATTGCGCGGCTGCCCTTTGCCGTGCCGACGGATCCGATTTTCGCCGCGCGCAGCGAGCAGTTCGACGACCCGTTTCGCCAATACGCTGTGCCTCAGGCGATCCTCAGGTTCAAGCAAGGGTTCGGCCGCCTGATCCGAAGCGCGACGGATCGTGGCGTTGTCGTGGTGCTTGATCGGCGCGTGCTCTCGAAGTCGTACGGCACGGCATTCCTCAACTCCCTGCCGCCCTGTACCGTCCGCATGGCGCCATCTTCCACCGTCGGAAGCATCGTGCAGGAGTGGCTACCCGCCGTCGACTAACCGGACACCACCCAGTCGTCTCACGACGGGCGGGCGGCTCGCATCGCCCTCCACTGAAGTGTGAGCCCTATCTGCTCGACGCTTCCAACAGCGCCACTGGGAAGTCCGAGAGAACCCGTTCGATGGGAAGGCTGGCCGCCTGGCCGTGGGCTTCCACCCGGATGCGCTGGCCCGTGAACGCGTCGCGGTAGCTTTTTGCAGTGAGGCTGGACGGAAGTAGGAGCGTGGTCCCCTCCCAGACCTCGCGAAGGGGCAACTGCTCGCCGCCACCGGTGACCGATGCCAACAGGCGTGGAGCCACGACGACGAACGACTGATTGCCCAGGACTCGGGCGAAGGAGCAGATCTGACGGCGGCGCGGCCCGCGCGCCTGGATAGGCACGTATGCGCCGTTGGAGAAAAGCTCTTCATTCGCGCGCCGGCACTCGAGAGTTTGCTGCGTTACGTAAAGCTTAGCCCTGCCCTCGTCGACCGTCTCGAGGAGTGAGCGAGCATAGGCCGACCGATCATCGCCCGCCTCGCGGACCGCTGCTCCGAGCTTCGTCAGGAGCCTCTTGCGAAGGGTGTAGTCGACCGGGCGCCGATTGTCGGGGTCGACCAACGAGAGCGACCATAGCTCGGTTCCCTGGTACAGGTCTGGAACGCCGGGGGAGGTGAGCTTGAGGAGCATCTGCGAGAGTCCGTTGAAGGCGCCGAGTCGGGCGACCTTCTGACGGAAGCCAGCCAGATCCGTCAGGAACTCATCCTCGGGGTCGTCGACCAAGATGTTCCGAACGAACTCTTCCACGGCAGCATCGTATTGGTCGTTGGGATTCACCCAGCTCGTGTGGACCTTTGCCTCCTTAGTGGCCTTCAGCATGTAGTTCACGACTCGCTCGCGAAGCTCGTCGAGCTGTGCTCCCTTGACGCGCTCGACCGGCCAGGCGCCGATCAGGGTTTGGTACAGCAGATACTCGTCGTTCGCGTCCGGGGCGCGTGCGCCATCAACCAGTCGCTTCTTCGGCACGTTGATACGACTCCATCGAGCAAGTGCGTCGCGCCATTCCGTCGGGACCTCCGAGACCACGCTGATCCGCGCCCGGACGTCCTCGCTGCGCTTGGTGTCGTGAGTGGAGGTGGCCAGCATAGCGTGCGGCCAGCGACGCAACCGCTGCGTGTTCTGCTGATGGAACTCGCCGATTGTCGTGCCGAACTCGGCAGGGTCGCCGCCGACCTCGTTGAGCGACGCCAGCCGCGTGAAGACGTAGAACGCGGTGTCCTCGACGCCCTTGGCCATCACGGGTCCGGAGACTTGCTGGAACTTCATGACGAAGTCGAGAATGCTCTGATAGTCCTCTTCGCGGAAGCTCTCCAAGTTGCGGAGGAGGAGCATGTCTTCGATGAAGTCGAAAACCGCGCCCGCGGTGCGAGGGTTCCGACGCCTCGCCTCAGCGGTGGCCGTCTTGATGTGGGCCTCGTCTGATGGCGACTGACCCTCCAAGCTATCGCAGTACGTGCGATAGACGGGCAGGCACGCCATCACCTCGCGGATGGCGAACGTCAGGCTGTTGAGGGTGAAGTCGCGGTAGAGGCGGTTCTTCTCGGAGATACGCTCGAGCTGGTGGCTCAAGGCGTTGATCTCGCTCGAGAGCGAGACCAGCATGATCATCTTCTTCGTGGAGTTCGTGAGGTTCCAGAAGGGAGCCTGCACGCCGGTGAACTGGCGGTAGATGCGGTCCACGCGATCTTCCGCGGCTCGGTCCACGAAGATGCCATTCAAGCTGGCCAGGTAGTCGTAACCGGTCGTCCCGTCGACCGCCCAATCCGTCGGAAGCCCCTCCCCATGGGCGAGGATTTTCTCTGCGACGACATATACGGGCCATTGTCGTGTCCCGGCTGCGCGCGCCATCTCCGACGTGAACCAGGCACGGGCTGCCTCATCCGCTGTCGGACTGCCCCCTCTCCCTCTGGGAGAGGGCTGGGGTGAGGGCGCGGTCGTCGCATCTTCTGAGTCCTTCCCCCTCTCCTGCCGCAGCGGGAGAGGGAGGGGTGAGGGCGCCTCTGCCACACTGCCCTCGGACCCGAGTCGTCGGGCGATGTAGCCTTCCTGGAGCCACCGGAAATAGCTCGTCGGTGCCCACAAACCGTCGGGGTGGTCGACCCGAATACCGGTCACCTTACCCTCCGCTGTGAGCCGCAACAACAGATCGTGGGTCGCGTCGAACACTTCAGGAAGCTCGGGCCGAATTGCCGCCATGTCGTTGACGTCGAAGAACCGACGGTAGTTGATCTCCTCGGCGGCGACACGCCAATAGGCCAGGCGATGGGCTTGATCACTAAGCAGGTCATCGAGGAGATCGGTACCGCGCGGATCCTGGGGCCCGCTGTTGTAGTCGTCGACCGACGCCTCGATCGCATCGCGAGCCACACGGCTATTCTCGTACAGGGCCGCGATTCGTCGCTTGACGACTTCCTTCTCGCGATGACGCTCTGCAACCTCGTGTGGAGCGAGCGCGGTCCGAGGCGGCAAGTAGCGGATCGCGGTTAGGATGCTCTGCAGCTCCTGGGCGTCAGGATCCTCGTCGCCGAGCTTTTCGACCACGTCGCTGAGGTGACGGGACAGGATGCGCTCGTAGGTACAGGGAGCGACGGGCAGCTCCTTCTCCCAGTACCGAATGGAGAACGCACCGTCGCCGTAGGCGAGCTTCAGCTCGCCGCGCTCCAGGATCACTCCGTACTGGTCGCCCAGAATCGGGAGCAGGATCTTGCCGGCAAGCTCTGCCTTGACGGGATGCCAGTCGACGTCGAAAAACGAGGCGTAGGCTGAGGCCTGTCCGTTCTCTAGGACGTCCGTCCACCAGCGATTGTAGGGATGGTTGATCGCCATGTGGTTCGGCACCATGTCCACGATCAGCCCCATGCCGTGCTTCTGGAGGACGCTCACCAGGGCGTCGAACGCCTTCTCGCCGCCCAGCTCGGGGTTGATCTGGGTGTGGTCGCACACGTCGTATCCGTGCTCGCTGCCCGGTCGTGCCTTGAAGATCGGAGAGGCGTAGACGTCGCTGATCCCCAGCTCGTCGAGGTAGGGCACAACAGCCGCGGCGTCCCTGAAGTCGAAATCTTTGCTGAGCTGCAGTCGGTATGTGGCCCGCGGAATCCGCCGCGCAGCCGCTATTCGGCTTAGTGCTTCGTCTGTGCTCGTCGGTTTGTCGGAGCGGCGAGCGATCACTCAGGGATCCTTACGCCAAGCTTCGTCCCGAGCTGCGTGAAGAGCTCGGCCCACTCGCGCTCCTCACTGTGCCCGCGGCGCGCCCGGGCGTGCACTTTGGGATACCAGTCGTTGAGGATTGACCAGTAGACGTTCTGCACGCGCCACAGCTCAACCTGGAACGGGAAGAGTTCAGCCACGGTGAGGGCGCGGGCGACCTCCTCGAGGCGCTCGGGGTCGTCTGGGTTCTCCTCGAGCCGCCACGCGCGTCGTTCCACCGCTCCTTGGATGTGGCGCGCGAGTCTGTCTTCGTGGAAAGGGACGCCAGCGCGCTGGACCGCCTTGACAAGCCCGGCGATTTTATCGGCGTCGAGCGTCTCGCGGGCGAGCTCGCGCCGTAGCTCGACGTTCAGTACCAGCTCGGCCAGCGCCTTCAGCGGTCGAGGGAGCGGCATGTGGATGTCCGTCAGGAAGGCAAGGAGTGGCGCATGGTGCTCGTAGACCTGGCCGCACGCCGTCTCCATCTCGTCTATCGCGTCCCCAAGGATCGGGCCCAGGACCTCGCGCTGCTCGTTCTTGAACAGCGACTTGAAAGAATAGGTCGCCCCGCCGAAGTGCTTGTCCAACACACGGATGACTTGCGCGAAGTCTGCGGAATCGAACGCGCCCAGGACCTCCCTCGCCATCGCCTCATATTCTTCGGCGTGAGCGAACACCCGAACGCCGGCATTGAGGTGATGGTCGCCGAAATGCAGCACGCCGAAGCTGATGACCTGGCTCTCCCACGTGATTTCGGACGTCACCCGGGCGCGCCCGACGGCGAGTTTCGAGATGCCATGCTCGCGTCGGTGAAAGTCCTCGACCTCGAACCGGTGATGGTAGCGTGACTCGGTCGATTCGTAGTCCTTGAAGATCGAGCTCACGGCGTAGTGGGCGCCGGCATCCAGCGGCGTCACTGCGGCCGGTTTCACGAACTTCTGGTAGATGCGGGCGCCGTCACCGTGCTCGGGGATGTTGCTCTTCGCCGTGGCGAGGATCTCGAGGAATCGAGGCTCGAGATCCCTGCCAAACACACGGTGCGCAAGCTGAATCGCCCGGCCCGCATACATCATGATCTGGACGGTTTCGATCCCGGAGATCTCTTCGAAGAACCAGCCACAGCTCGTGTACATGAGCATGCAGTTACGCTGGATCTCGAGGAGCTCGAGCGCAGTCGTCTTCTCTCGTGCATTCAAAACACGAACGCTGTGCTGATTGAGGAATCGATCCACGCTCTCAGGCGACCGATCCAGGACCACGTCGATGTACGCGTCCCGTGCAGCCCAGGGATCGCGGAGACACTCTTTGGCTTTGGCCTCGTAGAGCGGTGCGATCGTGTCGCGGAGCTCGTCCAGCGCCTTACGGAGCGGTCCGCGCCACGCTTGGTTCCAGCCCTGGTGTCCCATGTTGCAGCCGCAGTCGCTTCGCCAGCGCTCCACTCCGTGGCTGCAGCTCCACGACGTGTTCGCTTTGATCTCCACCTCGTGCGTCGGTGGGTACTTTGCCAGGTGCTCGCCGTAGACCGTGATGCGCGCCTGGCCCGAGGTTTCGACGCGACGGAGCATGTCCGCCAGCGCCATCTCCCCCCAGCGATGGTGATGCCCGTAGCTCTCTCCGTCGGTCGCGATGTGGACGAGCTGGGCCCACGTTCGTTGATCCGAGAAGCCGCCCACGAGGCGTTCGGCGAACCGCTGGCCGCTGGAGAGAAGCCCCTCGAATGCCACGGCCCGAGAGATCGGCCCGTCGTAGAAGAAGAGCGTAATACTGCGGCCGGACGGCAGGGTCTGCCGATAGGGCATCGTTGGGTCGATGTTCCCGGCGCTCACGTCGACCCACTCGTCGTTTCCGATTCGTCGGACCTTTTCAGCCTGGGAGGGAGCGAGGATGGTGAACGCGATGCCAGCCTCGGCGAGCTCTTCTAGTGTCTCGACGTCCACGGCCGTCTCGGGCAGCCACATCCCTTCAGGCAAGCGCCCGAATCGGTGGATGAAGTCGCGGAGGCCCCAGCGGACCTGCGTGCGCTTGTCGCGGGTATTGGCAAGGGGCATGATCATGTGGTTGTAGGCCTGGGCAATGGCGCTTCCGTGCCCGGAGAAACGTCGCAGGCTCTCCCGATCGGCGTCGATGATCGCCTGATACACGGCCGGTGCGTAGTCCTCCATCCAGCTCATCAGCGTTGGTCCAACGTTGAAGCTGATGGAAGCGTAGTTGTTCACGATGTCGACGATGCGGTTCTCGTCGTCGAGAATTCGGGCGGCGGTGTTGGGTCCGTAGCACTCAGCGGTGATCCGCTCGTTCCAGTCGTGATAGGGGTAGGCCGACTCCTGGTACTCGATCGCCTCGAGCCACGGATTCTCCCGCGGCGGCTGATAGAAATGGCCGTGAACGCATATCGAACGGTCCGTGCTCAACTACACATCCTCTGAACGATCTACGCGTCGGTAGACGGCAACCGACTTGCCCCGGAGGGCGATGCGCGAGCCACTGCCGCCTTGGAGAACGTCGGAGCTTATGCTGCCGGGGCCCATCCAGCGCTCGTCGGCCGAATCCAGCTCACGCTTCCACGTGCCGTCAGGAAGCGAGAGCACCAACTCGACGTCCGCGCTCGCGTAGGACAATACGATCAGCACCTGCTGTTCCTCCCACCAACGCCTGACAGTGATGACCTGCGCTTCTTCTCGAATCGTGACGTCTTGGTGCTCCTTGCTCAAATGCGACGGCGGGCTGAGGCGGCGGCGCAGCTCGGTGAGCGCCTTATAAAAGGCGAGGAGCGCGCGGTGGCGCCCCGTCTCGCGCTGTTCCCAATTGAGCTTGGACCGCAGGAAGGTCGCCTCGTCCTGGGGATCGGGAACGTCACCCACCCAGCCAAAAGAGGCGAACTCCTCAGCCCTGCCCTTTCGGATTGACTCGATGAGGTCTTGGTCGCCATGGCTCGTGAAGTACTGGAAGGGGGCTGTTTCCGCATATTCCTCACCCATGAAGAGCATGGGAAGGTACGGAGAGAGCAGCATCGTCGCCGCCGCGAGCTTGAGGTCTTCGAACGACACGAGAGCGCTCAAGCGATCGCCATCCTTCCGGTTGCCGACCTGGTCATGCGTCTGCGAGTAAACGACGAACTGGTGGCCCTCGTTCAACCGGGGTGGCGCACCGTGGCGGCGCTTCCGGTGTGGCGCGTATTGCCCGGTGTAGACGTAGCCCTGCTTGAGCGCCGCCGCGATGTGTTCGAGGCGCCCGAAGTCCTCGTAGTAGCCAGATCGCTCACCCGTGAGCACTGAGTGGATGGCGTGGTGGAGATCATCCGCCCACTGAGCGTCCAGGTTCAGGCCGCCAAGCTCCGATGGGAGGATGATCCGTGGGTCGTTCATATCGCTCTCGGCGATCAGGTGGAGGCGACGGTTGACGGCTTCGGCGCGTTCCTGCACCTGATCGCTGAGCTCGGCGAGGAACGGCCGAGCCGCGAAGTCCATGATGGCGTGGATGGCGTCCAGGCGCAGCGCGTCGACGTGACACTCGTCCAGCCAGTACAGGGCGTTCTCGATGAAGTAGTGGCGCACGTGATCGCTATCGGGCCCGTCGTAGTTGATGGCGAGGCCCCAGGGCGTCTTGTACCGATCCGTGAAGTAAGGCCCGAATTCACCCAGGTAGTTCCCCTCGGGACCGAGGTGGTTGTAGACGACGTCCAGAACGACCGCGATTCCTACCCGGTGGCATGCGTTCACCAGGCGTTGGAGGCCGGCAACGCCGCCGTACGAATTCTGGGCTGCGTACGGGTACACGCCGTCGTAGCCCCAGTTCCGCGAGCCGGGGAACTGCGCCACCGGCATGATCTCGATGGCGGTGATTCCAAGTTCCTTCAGATCCGGGAGGCGGGGGATGATGGCGTCGAACGTGCCCTCTGGGGTGAAAGTGCCGACGTGGAGCTCGTAGATGACGGACGCGGGTAGGGGCAGGCCGAACCAAGCATCGTCAGTCCAGGCGAACGCGCGCGGATCCACGACTTCGGACGCCACGTGAACGCCGTCCGGCTGGGACCGTGAGGCCGGATCGGGGCGCTCCGTCTTATCACCGAGCCGATACGTGTAGCGAGCGCCCGGCCCGACGTGCTGGACGAGGGCCCGGTGGTACCCCGAGTCGTCCCGCTCCATCGGCACGATCTGAGCATCCGGTGCCGACACGTGCACTGCGACGCGTTCGGCAGCGGGGGCCCAAACCACGAATTGGCAGCGGTCATTGCCCAAAGGTGTCGCGCCGAGTCGGCGCTTGAAGTCTGACAACAAGAGATCCTCGTACCTTTCCGCGCAGCTTCGCAGACGATCGCTCGGTCGTTGTCGCCATGCCAGGGCTGCTTGGGGGAAGCAAATGGTGTTACTTACAGTATGCCGTGGTAGCGACCGACGATGATGGCTATTCGCGCTGACCCCGCGCTTCATGCACAGCAACGTCACGGGTGGCGCTCAGGCGCGCAGCAGATTCAGCCACTCCGTCTCGATGGAACAAGCGCGCCACTCGCCCACCGACGCCCGTAAGCACCGCGTGGGGGATTGTGTCCGCCTGCTCCGCGAATCGGCTCAGCTCGATGGTGGTCCGTCCGTCTGTACCGAAAAAGGTCGCGACGGAACCCACCTCCGCCTCCGGAATATCCGTTACGTCAAACGTCGTCTGATCCATAGAGACCCGGCCGACGAGGGGCGCTGGCTTTCCGCAGATCAAGGCGTGGCTGTTCGCCGAGAGCTGGCGCGGAATTCCGTCGGCATAGCCCGCTGTGACGAGCGCCACGCGGCTCGGCCGGTCCGCGTGCCAGATCTGCCCGTACCCGACGCCATCGCCAGCCGCGAGACAGGTGATGCGCGCCACGCGGGCCCGGAGACTCACCGCGGGTTTGAGTGCCAGGCCCGTGGGGACGCTGCCCGTTGGGCTGCATCCGTAGAGCGAAAGTCCGGTGCGAACCAGGCCCATGTGGGCTTCGGGGAAGGCGATCGTCGCGGCGCTGTTAGCCGCGTGACGCATCGGGAATCGATATCCGGCATCCTCTAGCTCGGATGTAACGCGCTGGAAGCACGCGAGCTGCTGCTCCGTGTAGGTTCGGTCCGGCTCGTCCGCGTTGGCGAAGTGGGTGTAGAGCGCCTGGATCTCCAGCTCGTCGATAGCGGCCAGGGCGCGAGCCATCGGTAGCGCCCGCTCTGGCTCCACGCCGAACCGGTGGAGACCGGTATCGACTTTCAGATGAACGTAGGCTTGGCGACCCTGCCTGCCTGCCGCGGCGGCGAGCGCTTTGGCAAGGTCTTCGGTGTCCACGGTTACGGACAGGCCGCACCGGACGGCAGTGTCTGCCTCGGACTCGTCGGTGCGCGTCAGGACGAGAATGGGGGCTGAAATCCCAGCCTGACGCAGCTCCTCGCCCTCGTGGACTCTGGCCACGGCGAGCCACCGTGCGCCTGCCTGGAGCGCGGCCCGGGCCACTTGCTCGGCCCCGACCCCGTACGCCTGCGCCTTTATGACGGCGGCGACATGCGTTCGCGGCCCCACCCACCGCTGCAGCGCCTGGACGTTGTCCTCCACCGCGTCGAGGTCCACGTCGATCCAGCACGGCAGAGCATGGGTACGGTCGTTCGCAGGCGCCATGGTCTGATTATAGGTGGCCGTTTGCTCGGCTTCCGGTGGCACCACTACAATTTTCGCAGGTGAGGGGGGTGAGCATTGACCGACGAGACCCATTTCGTGGAGGAGATCGCCGACAAGAGTGATGACTATTCGCGGTGGTACACCGACGTCATCTTGAAGGCGGAGCTAGCAGACTACTCGCCAGTTCGGGGCTGCATGGTGATTCGTCCCTACGGCTACGCGCTGTGGGAGAACATGCAGGCTGCATTGGACGCTCGCATCAAGGCGACAGGCCACGTCAACGCGTACTTTCCGCTCTTCATTCCAGAGAGCCTCCTCCAGCGCGAGGCGGAGCACGTCGCGGGCTTCAACCCTGAAGTGGCCTGGATCACAGCGGCGGGCTCGGAGCCCCTGGACGAGCGGCTCGCCGTCCGTCCGACGTCCGAGGCGATCATCGGCACCATGTATGGGAAATGGGTGCAGTCCTGGCGCGATCTCCCCATCCTCATCAACCAGTGGGCGAACGTGGTCCGCTGGGAGAAGCGCACGTATCTCTTTCTCCGGACGACCGAATTCCTCTGGCAGGAGGGCCACACAGCCCACCGCACCGAGCAAGAGGCGAACGAGGAAGTACTCCGCATGCTCGACGTCTATAGGGACTTCGCCGAGACCGAGCTCGCGATGCCGGTCATTCGCGGTCGTAAGTCCGACGCCGAAAAGTTCGCGGGCGCGGCAGCGACTTATACGGTCGAGGCGATGATGGGTGACGGGCGCGCGCTCCAGGCGGGCACCTCTCACTCCTTCGGTCAGGGGTTCGCCGAGGCATTCAACATCAGCTTTCTCGACATGGACGGCGAGCGTCGCCACGCGTGGACCACGAGTTGGGGATCCAGCACACGGCTCGTCGGTGGCTTGATCATGGTACACGGGGACGACTCGGGTCTCATCCTCCCCCCGCGGGTCGCCTCGTACCAGGTCGTGATAGTGCCGATCTACCGCAAGGACGAGGAGCGAGACCTGGTGTTCGAGGCAGTTGAAGGGATGAAACGCGAATTCGTAGGCAAAATTCGCTGTCACGTCGATTGGTCCGACCATCGCCCGGGCTGGAAGTTCAACGAGTGGGAGCTGCGCGGCGTGCCATTGAGGATCGAGATTGGTCCCAAGGACGTGGCACAGGGCCAGGCCGTCGTGGTTCGGCGGGACAATCGCGCGAAGGAACCGGTTCCCCTCTCAGGGCTTGCCGGGCGTGTCCCTGAGCTGCTGGAGGACATCCAACGCTCTCTATTCGATCGGGCGGTGGCGTTTCGCGAATCGCGCACGCATCACGTGAAGTCCGTCGACGAGATCGCGGAGCAGATCGAGCGGGAGCGTGGGTTCTTTTGGGCGCCGTGGTGCGGCTCCGCCGAGTGCGAGAACAGCGTGAAGGAGCGAACCGGAGCGACGCTCCGATGTGTTCCCATCGACGGTGGAGATGAGCCCGGCGCCTGCCTGGTGTGTGCGAAACCGGCGCCACAGACGGCCGTCTTCGCAAGGGCATACTAACGTGGAACCAGAATCCGGGGATGCCCTGGACATCGTAGAGCGGAGCATTACCTCGGGAGTTGAAGTGCCCCGCGACGCTCTGGAATCGCTGAGCGGCCTGGATGGCGAGGCCCTCGAACGCTTCAAGGAAGTTTGGGCTCGGCTGCGGGATGAGGGGCGCGAAGTGCTCCTGGACGCAATGGGAAACGCGGTGGAAGAAAACCTCGTGCTGGACTTCCTCCCTGTCTACCGGATGGGGCTCACCGACGCTGACGATGCGGTCCGGGAGCTGTCTCTTCGGCTAGCCTCGGAAGAGGCCGATCCCGAGCTGCTGGACATCTACCTGCGAGCCGCCGTCGCGGATCCCGATCCGGACGTCCGCCTCGCCGCCCTCGAGGAGCTGAGCGCGTATACGCTTACGGCGCAAGTGGACGATTGGCCGGTTGAACTGCAAGAGAAGATCGAGCGGGCACTGGTTGGTGTGCTGCATTTACCTGGCGCCGATAAGGACGTTCGCAAGGCGGCGCTCCTCTCGCTTGCGTACCTCACGACGCCGCAGACAGAGGTGGAGATCCGGCAGGCGCATCTTCAGCCGGATCTCCGCGACGTCGCGATCGAGGCGATGGGTCGCAATTGCCAGGTGACGTGGATCCCCGACATCCAGGCCGAGCTGCGAGATGACGATCCGCGCCTGCGCATCGCCGCGGCACAGGCGGCCGCCGAGCTCGATGACCGTCAGCTCGTGCCCGATCTTGTCGATCGGCTCCGAGACGAGGACGACGACGTTCGCATCGCGGCGATCGAGGCGCTGGGGATGATCGGCGGCCAAGACGCGAAGTCTGTGCTGACCGATCTGCTGCAATCGCGGAACAGGACGCTCCGCGACGCCGCGCGCGACGCCATGAAGGAGCTCGTCGACGCCGAAGATCCCTTTAGCCCGAACTAAAAAAGGGGGAGCAACTTCGGTTGCTCCCCCTTTTTGAAATCCTCTAGTTCGGGGAAGGCGGAGTGATCGAGGTGCGCTCCGCGATCTCCTTCCAGTAGAAGCATGCGACCCAGTGGCGTGGCCGCACTTCTTCCAGCGGCGGCTCGCTCTCCGAGCAATCTGGTCGCGCGAAGGGGCATCGCGGGTGGAACCGGCACCCGCTGGGCGGGTTCACGGGGCTGGGCACGTCCCCCTGGAGGATGATCCGAGAGCGCCGTTTTTCGACCACGGGGTCCGGGATGGGCACGGCCGAAAGCAGCGCCTTCGAATATGGGTGCAGGGGCAACTCATACAGCTCGTTCCTGTCCGCCACCTCGACGATCTTGCCGACGTACATCACTACGACGCGATCGCTGATGTGACGCACGACCGCCAGATCGTGGGCGATGAACAGGTACGTGAGGTTGTACCGCTCTTGCAGCTCTTCCAGCAAGTTGATGATCTGCGCCTGAATCGACACGTCGAGTGCACTGATGGGCTCGTCGCAGACGATGAACTCCGGCTCGAGAGCGAGGGCGCGGGCGAGGCCAATGCGTTGCCGCTGGCCGCCGCTGAACTCGTGCGGATATCGGTTGGCAAAGTACGGATTCAGACCCACGATGCGGAGCATCTCACGGACGCGCTCTTCGCGCTCTTTGCCCTTGGCGATATTGTGGATCTCGAGGGGTTCGGAAATGATGCCGCCAACGGTCATACGTGGATCGAGGGAGGCGAATGGATCCTGGAACACCATCTGCGCGTTGCGCTGATAGTCCCGCATCTCCTTGCCCCTGATCCGAGTCACGTCTTTGCCCTTGAACAAAACCTGACCGGCTGTTGGTCGGTAGATCTGCAGGACGGCGCGCCCGGTTGTGGACTTGCCGCAACCGCTCTCTCCGACGAGGCCGAGCGTCTCGCCCCGGTTGACGTGGAAGCTCACGTCGTCCACGGCGTGGACGTGGCCGACCACCCGATCGAAGATGATGCCGCTTCGAATCGGGAAGTACATCTTTACGTTCTTGACTTCGACCAGGATGTCGTCCGCTGGCGGTGTCACCACGGCCATGAGTTAGTTCCTCCCTGCGTAGACGTCGACCCAGCAGGCGACGTAATGCTCATTGCCGACCGGCTGGAGCGATGGGTTCTCCTCGCCCGACTTGTCGACGGCGTAGACGCAGCGGGCCTGGAACGGGCAGCTCCCGCCAATGGTGATCAGGTCCGGTGGGAAGCCTTCGATCGGAACCAGCTTCGACTTGCGCTCCTGGTCCATGCGCGGGATCGAGCGGAGGAGTCCAAGGGTGTATGGGTGCCGCGGATTTGCGAAGAGCTCTTCGGTCGTCGCGTGCTCCACGATGTAGCCCGCGTACATGACGTTGATGCGGTCACAGAGGCCGGCGACGACGCCCAGGTCGTGGGTGATCATGATCAGCGCCATGCCCACTTCTTTCCGGAGCTTCGTCATGATGTCGAGGATCTGCGCCTGAATCGTCACGTCCAGAGCGGTCGTGGGCTCGTCCGCAACCAGGAGCTTCGGCTCGCACGCCAGCGCCATCGCGATCATCACGCGCTGGCGCATGCCGCCGCTGAACTGGTGGGGATACTCGCCCAACCGCGTCCTGGCTCCTGGCACTTCCACGAGCTCGAGGAGCTCGATCGCCCGCTTGTTGGCGGCGGTCTGGTCCATGCCCTTGTGCAGCATGAGCGGCTCGGTCATCTGCGTGCGGATCGTGAGAACGGGGTTCAACGACGTCATTGGATCCTGGAAGATCATGGCGACTTCGTTGCCGCGGATCTTACGGATCTGGTCCTCGTTTAGCTTGCGAAGGTCCTTGCCCTCGAAGATGACCTCGCCCTCGGCGATACGCCCTGGCCTCGGGACGAGATCTAGGAGAGATAGCGCGCTGATGCTCTTTCCGCATCCGCTCTCGCCCACGAGGCCCACCGCTTCGCCGGGCATCACGGTGTAACTAATGCCGTTCACCGCGTGAACGATTCCATCGCTGGTCGGAAACTCAGTTCGGAGGTTCCGAACGTCTAGAAGCGGTTCCACTATCTTCACCTTTAGAGTTTGTGTCTGCCGCCACGAAGCTGATGACACGATGCCCGTGGATTATACGAACTTGACGTATTATCAGCCTGTCGCTCCGCCAGAACCGCTGGCGAATTGGCGGATGCTACAGGAATTGCGAAGGGGCCGTCAAGGCGTGCGGCGGCCTGTGCTCCCGACGAGGTCAGTGAGCCGGGTGGCGAACCACTCACGCCAGCGACCCAGGGCGAGCGTGCGCAGCATCGCGCGGCGCGTCTCGGAGCCGAGAGCCGCCAATCGCTCGGACGCTGGAGCCCCCGGATTCTTCGCCCCGTAGATCCCCGCCACGTATGCTTCAGTGATCGCGTCGATGTGGGCTCGGGCACTCGGGACCACACGGCGGAGCTCGGTGCTGTACTCGTACGGAGTCTGGTACGGGCGCGGCCCTACGCCGCACCAGGTGGCGAGCCGCACGAGCTGGGCGTATGGACGTGCGACGAGCGGCAGGCGCCCGATGCCTCGCTTCCATAGGAACAGGCCGGCCGTCGAACCGCCGAGCAGAATCAGGACGAGCATTCCCAGCGCGATGAGGAGGATGCCGTTGTTCTGCGTGTTCCGCATTGGCGGCAACGGCGTGAAGGGGCTGCTATTGAAGTCCTCATCCTCTGGGAAGAGGTCGTCGAAGCTCGAATCGATCCCGCCGCTGCCGAGAAAGTCATCCTGGAAGTTGAAGATGGGAGCGGTCTCGGGTCGAATCGGGGCGGGCCGATTGGCGGACGGCTCGAAGGTGATCCATCCGTATCCGGGGAAATAGACCTCCGTCCAGCTATGCGCGTGGTGCTCCGTCGCGATGTAGGACTGGGTCGATGCGTCCCAGTCGCCCGTGACGTAGCCGCTGGCAACGCGCGAGGGGATACCGACTGACCTGAGCATCACCGTCATCGCCGCCGCGAAGTAGTCGCAGTAACCTTCCTTGGACTCGAACAGCAGGAAGCTGACCCAGTCGCGGCCAGCCGGCGGGACGGGAACGCGCGTGCTGTAGGTCAAGCCGCGAAGCTGCTGCTGGATAGCGATTGCCGCGTCGTATGGGTTCGTGGCATCGCCGATGATCCGCCTACTCTCACGTCGGACGCGGTCAGGCAGCTCGTTCGGCAGTTGGAGATAGTTCTGGCTCCAAGCTGGGTAGCCCGTGCCGGCTTGGCGCAGCTCGGCCGACGAGGCCGTCGAGACCGACGCTAGCACGCTGTATCGCTGCTGCTCGTGGATCGGCGCCACGGGACGAAGAGATCCGTAGTCCGATCGGTTGACGCGGTAGTCGTAGATCGTTGGCACGCTGATCGTGAGTGGCTCATCCGGTGCGTAGATCACCGAGGTCGATGGTGCGAGAAGCGTGACGGTGTATTCCGAGAACTTCCGAGCGGCGTCTGGCTCCATTGTGCCCTCGACCGGCTCGCGACGGTCGAGCCGCTGCGAAGTCGTAGGCGAGCTCATCATCGCCCGTCCTGTGTACTGATCGTAGGTGACGGCACGCCAGTATCCAGGCTCGCGGCCCGAGATGCGCAAGACTGGGTTGTTCCCGAGCTCGAAGGAGCCGCGCGGGGCCATTGTCTGTGCGACGGAAAGACCCTTTCCCGGGAGGGATGATGGGTTGAGGGCGGCAAAGAGCCGATCGAAGTTGACCTGCAGGACCTGCCACGGGCCGGAGACGTTCTCCCAGGTGGAGGCGACCCCCCGATGGACTTCGCCAGCGGGGATCCGCCACGCTGTGAACATGATGAGGAGGCCAACACCCACACCAGCGATCGCGTATCCCGCATGGGGGTGGAGGGTCTCGACGAGGGCCTCCGCCTGCCATCGTTCGCTTCGCATCAGCGACGTCGCGGTGATCAGAAGCGCGATGCCAGCTATGAGGTGGATGAACAAGAACGGCAGGAGCTCAGGCGGCGAGTACGACAAGTTCAAGAGCAGGGCGATGCCGCTCGGCACGATCGCCCACCAGGGGCTCAGAGACCGCATCATGCCGATCCCGCCCGTGTAGCCGATGCCCCAGGCCATGAGGCCCATCGTGAATGCGAAGAGCAGATTGTCAGTGCTGGGGGCGCCCGACGCGGCGGCGTGGAGCCAGGCTGCTACGCGACGCGTTAGGGTGTACATGCGCTCGAGCACGTCTGTAGAGATCAGAAACCACGAGTATTGGAACAGCGTGATGGACAAACCGGTAACGATGGCCAGCGTATGGGTGAGAATCCAATTCGCGCGCGCGGAACCGAGCACGAAGGCACAGAGCAGCCCCCCTAGGGCGAGGAACGGTACCGGCTCGAGGTGCTCCGACCACCCTGCCGCCTGCACGGACGCGGCTGGCGTCGTCACCAGCACAGCGGTGAGCAAAGCCGGGAGCCATCCCCGTTGCAGCCGATCGAGGCGGCTGACGTTCAACGGCACCGCCTCAGACGCCATGGGACCCGCTCCTCATCGTGTAGTTCGCGATCTGCGACGCAGGCTCGGCCAACAGTCGCTCCAGTGGCTCGCCGCGCTTGACAAGGTACACGGGCACGTTGGCCACAGCAAGAGAGCCGACGACGTCGATGGACTGAACGCCGCTTCCGAAGGTCGAGGACTCGATAAGGGCGACCAATGTGTTGACGCGGCGCTGGGTCAAGTGCTGGCAGACGCCCACCCACTCCGTATCCGTGGACGGAGTCACAACGACGACGGTCGAAAGCCGGCTAAAGCGAACGCTCTCGCCGGATAGCGTCTGACCCATCGTCGCCCAGCGGTCTGCTCGGACGACCGCGAGCAGCTCGAGGAACTTTGTGAGTTGTCGACTCCCGCGGTCGGCGTGGATCAGCTCGTTCTGGGCGAGGAAACCCACCGAGCGGTTCTGCATCAAGAAGTGTTTCCCTAAGGATGCGGCTATGGTAACCGCGTACTCTTCTGTCGACTCGGGGCCCCGTCCATGATGCACGTATCGGTTCAGGTCCAGCGCGATCCAGATGTCCGCGAAGGGATCCAGCTCGAACTCCTTCACCATGAGCTGGCCCATCCGCGCCGTGCTCGGCCAGTGAATGCGGCTCAGTGGATCTGAAGGCGCGTATTCCCTGACGCCCGCGGCCGTGGGCGTCATGTACGGCACGTACCCACTGGGGCGCGCCCCTCCCGGGAGATCGCCGGGGATCCGCGCCGGGGTTGTGAAGTCGACGGTCTGTGGGTAGACCACGATGGCTTCTTGGGACGGGAACTTCACCATCCGTTGGAAAAGCCCGAACGGATCGCCCGTGGTGACCTTGATGTCTCCGAGGGTGAATTTTCCGCGCATCGTGCATTGCGTCCGAAGCGTCCAGCTCCTCCGTGCATTGGGTCCCAGGAGAAACCCCCGATGGACGGCGTGGCCGGCGAGGTTTGATCCCGACTCGAGCTCGACCCACGGCTTCGGCAGGTACCAGGTATTGTCGACGGCTACCCATTCTTCAAAGTAGCCGCCCACCTCGGCACGTTGGGCCCGCGTCCGGCGAACTACGTCGATCGTCCTGACGCTGACGTACGTCCATACAGCCCCCACGAACACCAGCAAGAAGGCGACGTACGCAACGCGGTACATCACGCTCCAGCCGCCGATGAGCGCCGCGAAAAGCGTTCCGGCGCAAAGCACAAAGAGTCCGAAGGTCTTCATCGGTCGCCGACGCCGACGCGAGTCTCGCCAGAGGCCGTGGTTCCCACGTTCAGTGGCGCTACGCGCGGACTCGGGTGCCGGGTACGGGTACAGACTGGAGGATCTCTTGGAGCACCGAGCCCGATTGGACGTTTCGAATACGCGCAGCAGGGTTCATGATCACGCGATGGCCGAGTACCGGCTCGGTAAGGCTCTTCACGTCGTCTGGAATGACGTAGTCGCGTCCCATGAGGAGGGCGAGCGCCTGTGACGTCCGGAACAGGGAGAGCGAGCCGCGCGGGCTGGCGCCTAGGTACACGTCCGGGTGGCTGCGCGTCGTCGACACGATCTCTACGATGTACTGACGGACGAGTTGGTCGACGCGGATCTGCCGCACGACGCGGTGCACTTCGACGAGGTCCTCGACGTCGACTACCTGCGAGATGTCGTCGATGGGGTGTGAGAGGGCCTGGGAATCCAGGATCGCCGCTTCGTCCGCTCGGCCCGGGTAACCCAGCCGGATGCGCATGATGAAGCGGTCGAGCTGGGCCTCGGGGAGAGGAAACGTTCCCTCGTACTCGATGGGGTTCTGCGTTGCCATCACCATGAAGGGCGGCGGCAGGGCGTAGGTGGTCCCGTCGACCGTGAGCTGCCGTTCCTCCATCGATTCGAGGAGGGCCGACTGCGTCTTGGGAGTCGCGCGGTTGATCTCGTCGGCGAGCAGGATCTGAGCCATGATCGGCCCGGGACGGAACTGGAACTCCTCGGTCTTTTGGTTGTAGATCGAGACGCCCGTCACGTCGCTGGGGAGCAGGTCCGGTGTGAACTGGATGCGGCGAAAGGTACAACCGATGGACCGTGCAAGGGACTTGGCCAGCATCGTCTTGCCAACACCGGGCACGTCCTCGATGAGGATGTGCCCCTCGCTCGCCAGAGCGATGAGGGCAAGCTCCACCTCCTGTCGTTTGCCAATCAAGACATGGGAGACGTTCTCCAGCACGGTTCGCAGCGTTGTCTTCGCGTCCGCCATTCCCACCCCCGGCCGATTTTCTCGTTACCGTCCACAACAGAACTTGTATTTCTTCCCGCTGCCGCAATAGCACGGGTCATTGCGGCCGATTTTGCGTCCAGCCTTCACTGGCTGGGCCGGTCCACCGCGATTCACCGTCGCCATCTGCATTCGCGGACGTGGCGCTGGCTGCTCCCGCGCGATCGACACGTGGAAGATCGTGTGCGCCACGTCATGCTGGATTGCGCGAAGCAACTCGTCGAACATCCGGTGGGCTTCGACTTTGTACTCAACGAGTGGATCTCGCTGCCCGTACGCCCGCAGGCCGATGCCGCCCCGAAGGTCGTCCAGCGCGGTGAGATGCCGCACCCAAAGCGTGTCGATGATACGTAAAACAACTGCACGCTCGGCCTGACGCATCACTTCTGGCCCGAATTCTTGCTCCTTCGTCTCATACGACTCTTCGGCGAGCTGTTTCAGGACCTCTTTGATCTCATCGGCGGGCAATCCTTCGACGTCCACGGGGTTTGTGAGCACGGTCGGCATCAACCGTGTCGCCGCCTCGGTCAGGGCTTCGATGTCGCTATCTTCGCCGCGTCCACCTGCGTAAGCGTCGACCAGATCATCGATCTCTCGTTCGACCCATCCCATGAGTGTTTCTCGGAGGGTGTCTTCTCCGAGGATCGCTCGGCGGTCGGCATAGACGATCTCGCGCTGCTTGTTCATGACGTCGTCGTATTCGACGACGTGCTTTCGCATGTCGAAGTTGTGGCTCTCGACCTTCTGCTGGGCCGTCTCGATCGACTTCGACACGAGACCGTGCTCGAGCGGGACGTCCTCCTCGAGACCGAGCTTGTCCATGAGGTTGGAGATCGTCGTGCCGCCGAACCGTCGCATCAGCTCGTCTTCGAGGGAGATGTAGAAGCGCGAGGAACCGGGGTCGCCCTGGCGACCGGCGCGGCCCCGGAGCTGGTTATCGATACGTCGGGCCTCGTGCCGCTCGGTGCCGATGATGTGAAGGCCTCCAAGCTCGACGACCCGCGCGTGGTCGCGCTCGCAGATCTCGCGCGCTTCCTGCTCCGCGGCCTCGACAGCCTCGGGTGTGGGCTCCTCGTCGCCCTTGAACTTGCGTCGCAAAGTCGCCTCGGCGAGCCCCGCCGAGTTTCCGCCGAGCAAGATGTCCACGCCGCGGCCAGCCATGTTGGTCGCGATCGTCACGGATCCGGAGCGGCCTGCCTGGGCGATAATGCCAGCCTCTCGCTCGTGCTGCTTCGCGTTCAGTACCTCGTGGCGAATGCCGTCCCGCAGCAGCATGTTGCTGAGCTCTTCGCTCTTTTCAATAGATACCGTGCCGACGAGGACGGGCCGTCCCGTCTCGTTGAGCTCCCGAATCTCTTCAACGACGGCTTGGAACTTCGCCTTTTCGGTCTTGTAGATCACGTCAGCTTGGTCCCGTCGTTGCATCGGCCGGTTCGTCGGGATCGGGATGACGTCGAGGTTGTAGATCTTCCGGAACTCTTCCTGCTCTGTCGCCGCGGTGCCGGTCATACCTGCCAGCTTGTCGTACATGCGGAAGAAGTTCTGGAACGTAATGGTTGCCAGCGTGACGTTCTCGCGTTGGACGCGCACGCCTTCTTTCGCTTCGATGGCTTGGTGGAGGCCCTCGCCATACCTGCGGCCCGGCATTTGGCGGCCGGTGAACTCATCGATGATGATGACCTCGCCGTCCTTGACAATGTAGTCCCGATCCAGCTTGTAGAGGAAGTGGGCCTTCATCGCCTGGTCGAGGTAGTGAGTCATCTCGTAGTTCTCGGCGTCGTACAAATTGGGCACGCCGACTGCCCGTTCGACCCTTTCGATGCCCTCTTCTGTGAGCGAGATCGACCGCTGCTTTTCGTCGATGGTGAAGTCTTCTTCGGGTTGAAGCCGTGGAACGACGCGCGCGAATGTCCCGTACATCTCGGTCGATTCTTCGGCCGGGCCAGAAATGATCAGCGGCGTACGCGCCTCGTCGATGAGGATGTTGTCGATCTCGTCGACGATGGCAAAGTGCAGTCCGCCGCGCTGCACCTGTTCGTTCGCGCTCCAAACCATGTTGTCGCGCAAATAGTCGAAACCGAACTCGTTGTTCGTGCCGTAAGTTATGTCTGCCATATAGGCCTCGCGCCGCAGCCGTGGGTCCATGTCGTGCTGAATCGCGCCGACGGTCAGGCCGAGGAAGCGATAGATGGGCGACATCCACTCGGAGTCACGCTTGGCGAGGTAGTCGTTTACGGTGACGACGTGGACGCCTTCTCCGGCGAGGGCGTTGAGATACGCCGGGAGCGTGGCGACGAGGGTCTTGCCCTCGCCAGTCCGCATCTCCGCGATCCGTCCCAGGTGGAGCACGGCGCCGCCGACGAGCTGCACGTCGTAGTGGCGCTGCCCAATCGTCCGCTTGGCGGCTTCCCGGACGACTGCGAACGCTTCAGGCAGCAGATCGTCGAGGGTCTCGCCGTCCAGATAGCGGTTCTGAAACTCTTTGGTCTTCTCTCGCAATTCGTCGTCGGAGAGGGCGGAGATCTCCTCCTCGAGCTCGTTGATTTCCTCGACGAGGGGCTGGATCCGCTTCAGTTCCTTCTCGGGGTTGTCCCCGAGCATTTTTGTCAAAAATCCAAACACGCGGTACTTCCTTCGTTAGACAGGGCATTGGGCCGCTGGGCGGCCCGTTGACATGATACCCATTTAAAGTTCAGCCGATGGTAAGTCGTGGGTTGCGCAGACCGCCTGCAGCACGGCAGTGGCGCCTGTCGGCTCAGTCGCCCGAGGTCCCGGCCCCAACGGATCCGGGCCCACTTGCTGGCCTGCCAGAATCCTCCCAGCCATGCTGGCCCCACCCTCGATGACCTGCAGGTCGTAGCCCCCCTCGAGGAGCAACAGTAGTCGCCCTCCACACACCTCGTCCGCGAGGGCACGGACGCGGCTGAGTATTTCACCGTAGCCCTGAAGGGACAGGCGCATCTGCGCTAGTGGATCGGCCCAGTGGGCGTCGAATCCCACGGAGACGAGGATGACGTCCGGGCGAAACCTTCGCACCGCCGGCTCCAGTACGCTCTCTGTAGCTGCCAGGAACGTGGTGTCGCCGCACCCTCCCATCAGCGGGACGTTGATGGTTGCCCCTACGCCTTCCGCCGCGCCTCGATCCTCGACTCTTCCTGTGCCCGGGTAGAACGGGTACTGGTGGGTCGAGTAGTAGAGCACGTCCGGTCGGTCGAAGAAGATGTCCTGCGTCCCGTTCCCGTGGTGGACGTCGATGTCCAGGATCGCCACACGGCTCGCATGGCCTTCGGCGATCGCCCAGTTTGCCGCGATCGCGCCCGTATTGAACAAGCAGAAGCCCATGGACCGGTCCACCGTGGCATGGTGCCCAGGCGGACGAACGATGATGAACCCATTGTCGGCGCGACGATCCAACACGTCCCGCATCGCTTGGAGCCCAGCACCGACGGCGCATTGGGCAGCGACAAGGGAGGAGGGCGTCACAAAGGTGTCGGGATCGACCCAGCCTCCGCCGGACGCGACGAGCTCCTCGACCCGATGAACCTGGCGCTCGTCGTGGACGCGTGCGATGTCAGCCAGCTCAGCCGGTTCGATGGTAGGCCAGTCGTAGAGGTCAGCGTCCCGCTGCAACGCAGCAAGGGCGGATTTCATGCGGTTGGGCGACTCGGGGTGGCCGGGCGCGTAGTGTTCGAGACATCGGGGGTCGGTATAGATCGCTGTGGCCATCCCTGCTCCTCGGTTCAGACTGCCGGGCTCAGGACACGCCCACGAACATTGGGGTGCGTCCTGGCCCGGCGTGCCGAGCCGACATTACGGCATGCTGGAGCCTGGGGCAAGCCGTGGGCGACCCTGGGGCATCGGCTTCTCGGCTCGCTCTGCGGGAGCGGCCGGCGGCGCCGGCGGGGGTGCTGCCGCGGCTGGAACCGGATCCTCGACTGGGAGCCCGAGAAAGACTCGTTCGAGCGCCTCCCCGTCGAGCGTCTCTCGCTTCATCAGCTCGGCGGCCATGAGCTGCAGGATGTGGCGGTTCTCGGTGAGGAGATGCATCGCCTCGTCGTGCGCGCCCTCGATGAGAGTGCGAATCTCTTCGTCGATGGCCTCCGCGACCTTCTCGCTGTAGTTCTTCTGCTCGCCGATCTCACGGCCCAGAAAGATCATCTCTTCCTTGTGGCCGAAGGTGCGCGGCCCGAGCACGTCGCTCATGCCGTATTCGCAGATCATCTTCCGCGCCAGGTTTGTTGCGACCTCGATGTCGTTCTGGGCGCCAGTGCTCATCTCGCCGTACACCAGCTTCTCAGCGCAGTGCCCGCCGAGCGTACCAGCCAGGCGATCTTTGAACTGGGAGCGCGTCCACATGTGACGATCCTCCACCGGGAGGAATCGTGTGTAGCCACCCATCATGCCGTGGGCGATGATGGTGATCTTGTGGACGGGGTCGTGGCTCTTGAGGAACCGAGCAACCACTGCGTGGCCTGCCTCGTGGATCGCCGTTCGCTCCTTCTCTTCGTCGGAGATGATGCGGCTCTTCCGCTCGGGACCCGCGATGACACGGTCGATCGCGTCCTCGAGCTCCTGCATGGCGATTGTCTGCTTGTTGCGGCGAGCGGCGATGATAGCGCCCTCATTGATGAGGTTCGCGAGATCGGCGCCCGAAAAGCCGGGCGTTTGCTTCGCCAGCACGCCGAGGTCGACGTTGGTCTCTAGCGGCTTGCCCTTCGCATGCACGTCCAGGATCGCGCGGCGTCCGCCGATGTCTGGCGGCGGCAGCACGACGTGTCGGTCGAATCGGCCTGGCCGCAGTAGTGCCGGGTCAAGCACGTCCGGTCGGTTCGTCGCCGCCGTCACGATGACGTTCGTATTGCTGTCGAACCCGTCCATCTCGACGAGGATCTGATTCAGCGTCTGCTCGCGCTCGTCGTGGCTGCCGCCAAGACCTGCACCGCGCTGTCGGCCGACGGCGTCGATTTCGTCCACGAAGATGATGCACGGGGAGTTGCGCTTCGCCTGCTCGAAGAGGTCGCGCACGCGGGACGCGCCCACGCCGACGAACATCTCGACGAACTCGGAACCGCTGATGCTGAAGAACGGCACCCCAGCCTCGCCAGCCACTGCCCTCGAGAGCAGGGTTTTGCCCGTCCCTGGAGGGCCGATGAGCAGCACCCCCTTCGGGATGCGGGCACCGAGCGCTGCGAATTTCTCGGGGAACTTGAGGAACTCCACGACCTCGTGCAGCTCCTGTTTAGCCTCATCCACTCCAGCCACGTCCGCGAACGTGACGGTCGGCTTGTTTGCCATGAACATGCGGGCACGGCTCTTACCAAACGACAGGGCTTGGTTATTGGTTCCCTGCGCCTGCCGCATCATGAAGAGCAGAATTCCGCCAAAGAACACCAACGGCAGCAAGTTGATGAGAATCTGCAGCCAGTTGCCAAACTGCGGCGGGTCCACGAACTGGATGCTGGTTCCATCGAGTTGCTCGGGCGTTACCCCATAGTCGCGCAACTGCTGCGTAATACCAACATTTGTCTCTTTCCGGGAGGTGGCTCGTCTCTTATCGGAATACTCGATCTGGAGACGTTCCTCGCTTACCAGAATCCTCCGGATTGTTCCGTCCCTGACGCCTGCTGCGACCTCATTGATGCTGATCTGTTGATTCTCGTTGCCGCCGGATGGCGGGAACGCAGTAAAAAACAGGGCCACAACAGCCACAAGGAGGATCAGGTAGACAAAGCTGTTACGCAGCCACTTATTATCCATTCCCTGTCCCTTCTTGGATTGACCAAGGCTTCTGCGCAGGCAGAGGCCAACGTTGACGGAATTATATCAGAGGGATTGTTTCATCCCGGCCGTGAACTGGATCACCTTCGCGCCGGCGGCGGATCCACAAACAGGCGCAGCCATTGGCGCCAATTCGGCTCTGGAACGGCTGGAGCTGCGCTCGGCGCGGTAGTGGCTTTTCGCGCGCCATCCGGCCAGAGAAGGATCACTGGGTGGTCGCCGGGCTTTGCGAGGCCGAGCTCTTCCCGTGCCGTGCGCTCGATGTCCTCGTCTAGTTTGCTGCTGGACAACTCGGACTGAAGCTCGAAGTTGCGCGTGCGGAGAGCCGCGATGTCCTGACGCACCGCCTCGACTTCCTGGTTGGCTCGGTACGCGTCGAGCGCGCGTTGGCCTGTAAGAATCACCAGATAAATGGAAGCGAGTCCGGTGGCGATGGCAAGCATCCGTCGAGGAAAGGTCCGCCCGTGTGTCTCGTTCGTCCGAATCACTCGCCGCTCCGGTCAGGCCGACACATCATCACGCGGCCATCAAGGAATCCAAGAAAGGCCCGACGTTGCGTCCACGCCGAGGCGATTGGTGACCTGACTTGGCCTTCCTGCGAAAATGTGCCCCTCGGGGTCGAATGTGAGGTTGACGACGAACACTTCGAACTCGGAGCCGGCCAGAGCAAGGTACGCAAGTGCCGAGCCGGAGGGCGCCCATCGCGGAGCTCGAGCCATGTCCGCCTGCAGCAGCGTTATCGGGGGCTCGCTGCTTTCGGTGCTGACCATTCGGACCGAATAGCGTCGGCCGTCCCTCGTCGCGTACGCGATGGAAGCTCCATCGGGCGACCATGTGGGATCGAACGCGCCCCCCGGCTCGCTGGTCAATGCTCGCGGCGCTTCTGGCCGTGCGACGTTGATCAGGTAGATCTGGCTCGTCGCCCCGGTGAAGCCGGTGGCCACCAGTTGTGTGCCGTCTGGTGACCATGAGAAGGTGTCCCATGAATCGAGCAGACCTCGGGGCCGGGTGAGCTGGCGCTGATTCGAGCCATCAGCCCTCATGGTCCAGATCATGGGGCTGTTGGTGCTCCGATCGGAGAGATAGGCAAGTGTTTGGCCGTCTGGTGACCACCGTGGGAAGAACATCCATTCATTGGCAGCCATGCGGGCCGACTGGCCCCGGGTGATCTGGCGCAGGTCCGAGGCGTCCGAGGCGAGTGTGAAAATGTCTGTCGAGTTTGCGCCCCATCCAACGATGGCCAACTTCGTGCCGTCCGGTGCCCAGTCTGGCTGCGCCCAGTATCGGCCGCCCTGAGTGATGGCGACGTTCGATCCATCATGGGACATCCAGATCTCCCCGCCGCGCGCAAAGAGGATCTTTCCCGAAGCCGCCGCCCGAGCGACAGACCCGTCGCCAGTGCTGTCTTTCGATGGCACCAAGACCAGAGCGACTGCGGCGATCACGAGCACGAAGATGGATCGAAGCGCGACCTTCCGGCCGCGGGCCATGCGCTGGAACTTCGTCCCGCCTTCCAAAGTCATCCGCATTAACTCCGTCGCGCCTGATGGGCAAGTCCAACCATTTCGGCAACGGAATCGTACCCGCGAGATGCCGCCGCTGCCGGTAGCTCTTCGACGATGCGTAGCCCGGTCCTTGGCTCGACGAAGGTCATCGTTCCAACCTGGATTGCCGACGCTCCAGCAAATATGAACTCCAAAGCGTCCTCGGCGCTTGCTATGCCTCCCAGCCCGATGATCGGGATGCTCACGACCTGGCTGACCAGGTACACGAGCCACACAGCCATCGGTCTGATAGCTGGGCCTGAGAGCCCGCCCGTTACGTTGGCCAGCGCGGGCCGCGCCGTTTTCGTATCGATCTTCATGCCAACGTAGGTATTGATGAGGGAGATCGCATCCGCTCCCGCATCCTCCACGGCCTTGGCCGCGCCGCAGATATCCGCGATCTGGGGCGAGAGCTTCACGATGATCGGCAAGCCTGTCCGCTGTCGGACCGCCGCCGTAATAGCCGCGCTCGACGCGGCGTCGTCGCCAACGACCCGCCCGCCCTCCCAGACGTTGGGACAGGAGATGTTCAGCTCGAGAGCCGCGACACCCGGGACGCCATCGAGGCGCTCCGCCATGTAGGCGAACTCATCCGCCGTATCGCCGGCGATGTTGACGATGACGGGCACGTCCCATTGGGCCCAGATCGGCGCCTTCTGTTCGATGACCTTGCGCAGTCCGACGTTCTGGAGGCCGATGGCGTTGAGCATGCCGGCAGGCGTCTCGACGATCCGCGGACCGCGATTGCCGCGACGGGGGTGAAGAGTGATTCCCTTCGAAACGATCGCCCCCAGTCGCTGGATGTCGACGATCTTGGCGTACTCCGTGCCATAGCCGAAGGTTCCCGAGGCCGTCAACACGGGATTCTCGAGCCGCAACGGCCGCTTCGCGTTTACCCCGATCTCCACATGCATATCGACCGCCTCTGGCCCCCTCTCCCTTCTCACATCTACCTGAATCACGCGTCCGGTCCCTGCGCGCCTTCGCGCCAAACGATGTCCCCAACGCGGAAAACAGGCCCATCGGTGCACACGCGCATAGGACCCTTCCGCGTTTCCACCACACAACCCAGGCAGACGCCCATCGAGCACCCCATGCGCTCTTCCATCGCGACCTGCCCGGGTGTGCGAGGCGCGCGCTCTCGCATGATCCTCGCCAGCGTCGCCGTCATAGGTAGCGGTCCGCAAGAATACACGGCATCCGCCCAGGGTAGGCGATCTGGGAGCAGATCCGTCACCAACCCGTGGTGTCCGGCAGATCCATCGTCTGTCGCCACGAGGTATTCCACCTCTTCGGGCAGCAGCGACGCAGGAAAAACGAGCGCATCCGTCGCTGCTCCGACCGCGAGAGTGACGTTGGCCCCCCGAGCGATCGCCCGTTCAGCCAGTCCAACGAGCGGCGCTACGCCGTATCCACCGCCGACCATCAGGAGATTGCGAGCCTTCGACTCTAGGCGAAAGCCGCAGCCAGAGGGACCCAGGCAGTCGAGCTCGTCCCCCGGCTTGGATTGGACGAGCAGGTGCGATCCCTCGCCGACGTCTCGAACCATGAGCTGCACCGTGCGACCCTCGGTACGATAGACGCTCATCGGCCGACGCAGAAGCGGCCACCCGCCGCTGCCGCAGCGGATGTGCAGGAACTGGCCCGGCGCCGCGTTGTAGGCAGCGCTGCCCGCATCGAGCGTGAGGACGTGGGTCGCTGGCATGATCTCCTCGTTCTCGATCACGGTCGCGGTGAAGAGCTTCACGCCGATAGAGCCTTCTTGAGGCGAGCTTCAGGATCGAAGGACCAATACTCGGGCACGGGAAGGACCTCGCTCGGTGCTGCGCCTGCCTCGAGACACTCGACCACAACGCGCACCGTATCCAGTGAGGTATAGCAGGGAATTCGACGTTCGGTAGCCGCGCGCCTGATCTCAAAGCCGTCTCGGAGCTGATCCCGACGGGCGGATACTCCTTCGAGAGTATTGATCACGCCGTTTACGGACCCGTCGTTGATCACGTCCAGCACGTTGGGGTGGCCCTCGTCGAGCTTCTTGGTCGTCATCACCACCGGCAGGCCGAGGGCGTCGATCATTCCCGCCGTACCCTCGGTGGCGAACAGGGAGTAACCGCTAGCAGCCAGGGAACGGATGATTGGAATGGCCTCGGCTTTGTCGTGGTCGGCGATAGACAGGAGCACCGCTCCCTTCGGTGGCAGCATGAGGCCCGCCGCGGTGAGCGCCTTGACCATCGCCCCCTCGTACGTTCGGTCGATGCCCATGACCTCGCCCGTGGACTTCATCTCGGGTCCCAGGTAGGTGTCGACGAACGGAAGCTTTGCCATCGAGAAGACGGGAGCCTTGACCGCGATGAGCTTCTGGGCGGGCCAAAGCTCATCGGTAATCCCCTGGCTCCTGAGGCTCTCGCCGAGCATGACTCGGGTCGCTATCGTAACGATTGGAACGCCTGTCGCCTTGCTGAGAAATGGCGCGGTGCGGCTGCCGCGGGGATTGACCTCCAGGACGTAGATCGTCTCCTCGAACAACACGTATTGGACGTTGAAGATCCCGACGATCCGGAGGCCAATGCCGAGCTTTCGCGTGTACTCGACCACGGTCTCGACCTGTCGGTGCGTCAGTCCCATAGCGGGATAGATCGCCATCGAGTCGCCCGAGTGGACGCCCGCGCGCTCCACGTGCTCCATGAGGCCAGGGATAAACACGTGCTCGCCGTCGCAGATGGCGTCGACCTCCAGCTCTCTTCCCTCTAGGTACTTATCGATGAGCACCGGATGGCGCGTCTCGAGCTGGGTCGCGGCTGTCACGTAGCGAATCAGATCGGCCGGGCTGTGGACGATCTCCATCGCACGTCCGCCGAGGACGTATGACGGGCGCACCAGCACCGGGTACCCGATTCTGTCTGCTGTGTTCAGCGCCTCCTCGACCGTGCGGACGGAGCCGCCGGGCGGTTGTGGAACGCCCATGCGCTGGAGCGCCTCCTCGAACTGCTTGCGATCCTCCGCGAGATCGATCGTATCCACGGTGCTCCCGAGGATGCGGAAGCCAGCTCGATGAAGCGGCTCGGCGAGGTTGATCGCTGTCTGCCCGCCGAACTGCACGATGACCGGTGGCGCCTTACGCGTCGAATCCGTGGAATCGTCGTCGATGGAGGAGGCGCCCTCTACCGTTGCGATCGACTCGTTCTCCAACAGATCTCGCACGCTCTCCTCGTCCAGCGGCTCGAAGTAGAGCCGCGAGGATGCGTCGAAGTCCGTACTGACCGTTTCGGGGTTGCTGTTGACCATGATGCTGGCGACGCCCGCTTCGCGCTGGGCCGCGGCACACCGGACGCTGCAGTAGTCGAACTCGACTCCCTGACCGATTCGGATGGGACCCGAGCCGATGACGAGCGCACTGTTGCCCCCGAGAGGCTCTGCCTCGTTCTCGCCTTCGTACGTGCTATAGAAGTACGGCGATACGGCCGCGAACTCGGCCGCGCACGTGTCGACCATCTTATAGACGGGCCGAATGTTCCACGATTGGCGGAGCGTGCGAACCTGTTCCGGAAGCAGGTCCGCGAGCGTACCGATCTGCACGTCCGAGAAGCCCAGCCGCTTCGCCCGATACATGAGAGCGGGCGTCAACGGCTCGCCGAGCAGCTCCTTCTCCAGAGCGACGATGTGCAGAATCTTGTTCAAGAAGAACGCGTCCATCCCGGAGATCTCAGCCAGGTGCTCCACCGTCACGTCGCGGCGCAGAGCGGCGGCGATCGCCCACAGCCGAAGGTCGTTCGGTCTGGTGATCAGCTCGAAGAGCTCTTCCGTGGGCCTGCCGTCCGCGTCGCTCCATGTGCGCTCTTCCCACAGCAGCGTGCGTCCACCGTTCTCGAGCGAGCGCACGGCTTTCTGGAGAGCGGCCTCGAATGACCGGTCGATCGCCATGACCTCGCCCGTCGACTTCATCTGCGTATTGATCGTGCGATCGCCCGAAGCGAACTTGTCGAACGGCCACCGCGGGATCTTTACGACGATGTAGTCGAGCGCTGGCTCGAAGGCCGCCGTTGTCTTGCCCGTGACGGCATTGGGGATCTCGTCCAGCCGCTTGCCGATGGCGATCTTCGCCGCGACCCGCGCGATGGGGTACCCCGTCGCCTTCGATGCGAGGGCAGATGACCGGCTCACCCGCGGATTCACCTCGATGACGTAGTAGTCGAGGGAGCGGGGATCGAGGGCGAACTGCACGTTGCACCCCCCGCGGATGCCGAGCGCTCGGATGATCTTGAGCGCGGCGGTGCGGAGCATCTGATACTCGTAGTCCGAGAGCGTCTGGCTTGGGGCCACAACGATGGAGTCGCCCGTGTGGACGCCCATCGGGTCGATGTTCTCCATGTTGCAGATGGTGATGCAGTTGTCTGCACCGTCGCGCATCACCTCGTACTCGAGCTCTTTCCAGCCGATGAGCGATCGTTCGATGAGAGCCTGGTGGATCGGGCTTGCGGCCAGACCACCAGCTAGGATGGTGCTGAGCTCCTCTTCGGTTCGGCCGATGCCGCCGCCGGTGCCGCCCAGCGTGAAGGCAGGCCGCACGATTACGGGGTACCCGACGCGCTTGGCGAACCCGACGGCCGACGGGACGTCGGACACCACCTCGCTATCAGGGACCGGCTCGCCGATTTCTATAAGGAGGCGCTTGAAGAGCTCGCGATCCTCGGCCTTTCGGATCGTGTCCAGCGTGGTACCGAGGAGCTGGACGCCGTACTTCTCGAGGACGCCGGCCTCGGCAAGCTCCACGGCGAGGTTGAGGCCCGTCTGCCCACCCAGCGTGGGAAGTAGGGCATCCGGCCGCTCGCGCGCGATGATGCGCTCCACGACCGGTACCGTGGGCGGCTCGATGTAGACGGCGTCTGCCACGCCCACGTCCGTCATGATCGTGGCAGGGTTGGAATTTATGAGGACGGTGGTGATGCCCTCTTCTCGAAGCGACTTGCACGCCTGGGTGCCGGCGTAGTCGAACTCGGCCGCCTGTCCGATGATGATGGGGCCGGATCCGATAACGAGGACCTTGCGGACGGCGGGAACGGCCGCCTCCCGCGGGTTATCCATTCCGCGGTCCCGTAGCGTCGGTGGTCTGAAGCGCCTCTGCGCCCGAGGTCGGGCGGGCAACCATCGTTAGGAAGCGCTCGAACACGTACTGATTGTCCTGCGGTCCGGGGCAGCCTTCTGGGTGGTACTGGACCGAGAATGCCGGCAGCTCGCGGTGGGCGAGCCCCTCGACTGAGCCGTCGTTCAGGTTGAGCATGCTAACGCGAAACCCAGATGACTCTTCTATAGAAGGAGCATCCACCTGGAACTCGTGGTTCTGTGACGTTATGTGAACCCGATTGGTCATCAAGTCGTGAACGGGATGGTTTCCGCCATGGTGGCCAAACTTTAGTCGGCTGGTCGTACCGCCAGCGGCGAGGCCGAAGACCTGGTGCCCGAGGCAGATCCCCATGCTTGGAACGTGGTGGTGAAGCAGGTCCTTCGCGAGCTCGGTCGCGGACCCCATTCGCTCTGGGTCGCCCGGTCCGTTCGAGATGACGACACCGTCGGCTTTCGCCGCGAAAATGTCCTCGATCCGAGCCTCCCACGGCACCGGTACGACCTCGACCCCGCGCGCGGCGAGCGAGCGAGCGATGTGGTGTTTGACGCCGCAGTCCACGAGAGCGATTCGCAGCCCTGACTGAGCCGCCGTCGTAGCGCCCACCCCGCGTTCTGTTCGCTCCAGCACGCCGGCCGGGTCGCATGCGTCTGCCACAAGGTTCTTGTCCGAGAGCGGAGTTGCGCGCCGAGCCCGCTCTACTAGCCCCGCCACCTGTGGCTCGACCGGCCGCGACGTGTCGACCGCGCCGAGTGCCGCGCGCATCGTCCCATAGGTTCGGAGGTGGCGGGTGAGGGCGCGGGTGTCGACAGCCTGGATGCCGGGCACGCCCGACGCCGCTAGAAACTCATCCAGCTTCATCGTGGATAGCCAGTGGCTGGGCTCGGGTGCCAGGTCCCGCACGACCAGAGCGGTGATCCACGGTCTGCCCGATTCACCTGCCGACGTCTGGACTCCGTAGTTCCCAATTTGCGGATGCGTGAGGACGACCATCTGGCCGCTATAGGAGGGGTCGGTCGAGATCTCCTGATAGCCAGCCATGCTCGTGTTGAAGACAATCTCGCCATCCGTGTCCGGAGGCGCGCCAAAGGACCGACCGAAGAAGACGCGGCCATCCTCGAGCGCGAGACACGCATCGGCATCGAACAAGGACGGGCCGCTGAGTACGGACTGGTGAGAGATCAGGGTACGTTCCTCCACTCATAGACGACGTCTCCGCCCACGATGGTCGTGACGACGCGGCCTTGCAGGGTGTGACCGTCGAGGGGCGTGTTCTTCCCCCGCGAGTTGAATTGGGCTACGTCGACCGTCCACGATGCCGTGGGGTCGAAGATTACGAGGTCAGCCGTCGATCCGACCGCCAGGCTTCCGCCCGCGATGTCGAACGTTCGGCTTGGCTCGATGGTGAGTCGTCGGATCACGTCCGTCATGGTCAGTTGTGCCGATTCGACGAGCTGCATCAGGCCACCCAGGGCGGTTTCGAAGCCCGAGATGCCGAATGCCGCTTCGTCGTAGGTGCAGTCTTTGTCGATCGATCGGTGCGGCGCGTGGTCCGTGGCAATGACGTCGATCAGGCCCTCAGCCAGAGCCGCGATCAGTGCCTGGCGATCTTGCTCGCGTCTCAATGGCGGGTTCACTTTGGTTCGTGTGTCGTAGGGGCGGCCGTTGCGCCCGTTTCCGCCCAGCACCCAGTCCTCGGTCATGATGAGGTGGTGGGGAGTGACCTCGGCTGAAACCGCGAGACCCTCCTGCTTCGCCATGCGCAGTAGCCTCACTGATCCCTCGGTCGAGATGTGGGCCAGGTGGAGCCGGCCTCCCGTCTCGCGGGCCAGCTCGATGTCCCGGGCGACCATCACGTCCTCCGCGGCCGCCGGTTGGCCCTTGAGCCCCAGGAGATCGGAGACGCGTCCCTGGTTCATGACCCCGCCATCCGCGACCTCAGGCTCCTCACAATGGTTGACGACGGGCTTCTTGTGGCGAAGGCTCTCCATGAGCGCGTAGCGCATGAGGCGCCCATCCCAGACTGGCCGTCCGTCGTCGGAGAACCCGACGACTCCCGCCTGCGACAGCTCGCTGGCGTCCGAGAGCTCCGTGCCGCGCTGTCCCTTGGTGATCGTGCCGAGGGGCAGCACTCGGGCGCCCCGCGCCTCCCTCGCCTTGGCGAAGACGTAAGCGACGTCGTTCGCGGTGTCGAGGGTTGGGTTCGTGTTGGGCATGCAGCAGATCGTGGTGAATCCGCCGGCCGCGGCCGCGAGCGCGCCAGTGGAGATCGTCTCCTTGTCCTCGAAGCCCGGCTCGCGGAGATGACAATGGAGGTCGATAAAGCCGGGGCTGACCACGAGGCCCGTTGCGTCGACCACGCGGTCGTACTCACCGCCGAAGTCAGCGCCGACGTAGGCGTCGATCCTTCCGTCAACCACAACGATGTCGACGACCTCGTCCCGTGCCTGGCTCGGGTCCACTACGCGCCCGCCGTGAATGCGAAGCCGCGTCACGAGCGCCTCTGGGCGGCCGAGACGTGCTCGATGCCGTTGGCCAACGGCGCGACCGAAGGCCCGCTGGCCCTCCCGCGTGCTCCGCCGTGAGTCGCAGCCATGAGAAGGTACAAGACGGCCATGCGGATCGCGACGCCGTTCGAGACCTGATCCTGCACGACTGACTGCAATCCGTGTGCCACGTCGGCGTCGATCTCGACTCCTTCGTTCATCGGGCCGGGGTGCATGACGATCGCGTGCGGCGCCGCGCGGGCGAGCCGGGCTCTCGTAATCGCATAGTCGCGCGCATAGCCGCGTAATGATGCGAGACGGCTGCCTTCTTGACGCTCCAGTTGGACCCGAAGTGGCATAACGACGTCCACCCCCTCAATGGCGTGATCGAGATCCATGTCAACACCCACATCCCACGGAGAATCGCCTTCGCTCGACAACGTTGTCGGCGGAAGGAGGGTCGGAGGGCCGCAGAAGGTGACCTCTGCGCCCAGCGCCCGCAGGCCCCACGCATTGGAGCGCGCCACACGGCTGTGGGCGATGTCGCCGATGATGAGAACGCGGAGGCCCTCGATCTTTCCGAATCGCTCGCGAATCGTGTAAGCGTCGAGCAGCGCCTGGGTCGGATGAGCGTGGGTGCCATCTCCCGCGTTGACCACGGGGATGTCTGCATGGGAAGCAACGGTGTATGGCGCGCCGGAGTGGTTGTGACGCATCACGAGGAGATCCGCGCCGAGCGCGCGCAGGGTTCGCACCGTGTCTAGCAGCGTTTCCCCTTTCTCGACGCTGCTCCCGGAGGCAGAGACGTTCACGACGTCCGCCCCAAGGTTCTTCGCCGCCACCTCGAAGGAGACGCGTGTCCGTGTGCTTGCTTCATAGAAGAGGTTCACGATGCTGCGGCCCCGCAGGGCAGGCACGCGCCGAATAGGGCGTGCGAGCACCTCTTTCATGCGGTCCGCGGTCTCGAGAACCGCATGAATCTCCTCCTGCGAGAAGTCGTCGAGGTCCAGGACGTGCTTCCTGCCCACCCACGGGGCCGTCAGCCCAGTTTCGATCTCGGCCAGCTTTCCGTTCGGTCGCTCAACGGCTTCGATCATGATTCCTCGCTCCTTCGCGTGATCACAACCTCATCGCACCCATCGATCTCGGACACTCGGACCTCGACGTTCTCGTCGCGTGCCGTCGGCACGTTCTTCCCGACGAAGTTCGCCCGTATTGGCAGCTCGCGGTGGCCGCGATCCACCAGCACCGCGAGCTCGATGGACTTCGGACGACCGTAGTCCATCACGGCATCCAATGCCGCGCGGATGGTCCGCCCGGTGAACAGCACGTCGTCCACGAGCACCACGCTGGCGCCGCTGATGTCAGTCGGCAGCTCGGTCTCGTGGAGCTCCAACACGCGGCCGTCGAAGAGGTCGTCGCGGTAGAGCGTGATGTCGAGCTGGCCGCAGGGCACGCCGGCGGGCTCGAAGGTCGTGATCGCCCGCTGGATCCGCTGGGCGAGGGGCACACCGCGCGTGCACAGGCCGACCAGTACCAGGCTCTGGACGCCCCCGTTCTGCTCGACGATCTCATGCGACATTCGCAAAATCGCCCGCCGCATCCCGTCCGCGTCGAGGAGCACTCTGCCTTCGATGACGCACCGCCCTAATAAAAGAAAAGGCCCCTCGCCGCCGGGTCAGGCGGCAAGAGGCCATTTTCTTGGTAAGTTGTCACGCTCATCTATGCTCCTTGCCGGTCTCTCGGGGCCGACTTAAAGGAAGCTCGGGCATTCGAACCGCTGAGAGGCTTGGGCATTCTAGGCCCAGCCTACGACGGCGCTTGCCTTGGTGAGCTAAGTATCGCAGGCGCGTCGAGGCGCCGTCAATCAGCGATCGACACTCGGTCATCCTAAGGGCGAACCCGAAGGATCCGTGCCTCGCCCGTCCGAACGGATTCTTCGCCGTCGGGCTCAGAATGACAATGCGTGCTCCGTTCACTGCGTGCAAATTCCTGATCCGATGGAGCCGCGGCCCGGGTTCTGATCCAGGCACCTTGTCTATTTGCACGGCAGATGTTATCTTCTGGTGTGCAAATTGCCCGACCAGCGAACCTTTCGCCGGGAACCACGGCGACCGTCTCAGATGCGCTGCGGCTTGCGCTACCCGCCGGCACGCGTATTGTGCAGGGACACCTGCAACGGCCCATTTCTTGGGTCCGTTCGTTCATAACTCGGCCGTGGGCGATCGGGAATATCGAAGAGGGCACCCTTGTTATCCTCTCCCTTCGCGGGCTTGCTGGCCGCTCGGAGATGCTTGCCCTTCCGCGTCTGACCGAGGCTCTCGCGACCGCGGGGGTCTCAGCGATCCTCTTGAGCGACGAGCTGCCACCCTCTGTGGGCATCGTGGATATGGATCCAGAACTGCCTATCCTCGTACTCCCAGAAGGCGCGGTTCTCCAGGAGGTGGAGCGGTCGGTCATTAGTCTCATCGTCGACCGCGACGGCCAGGTCCAGCGTCGTGCACTGGAGATCTACCAGCGGCTGATCCAGCAGGCGCTCGACGATTCGAGCACCCAAGGAATGGCCGAGACACTCGCCCAGGCCGCGGGGCGAGTCGTGTACCTCGAGAACGAGTACGGAATTCGTCAGGCTGTGGCCATCCCACCCGATCGTGAGGTCCACGGGCTGCCGACCGAGGAAGAGACCCACACCTTGTACTCCGCGCGCGACATCCTAGGTGTCTCGGCTGGAGCGCCGGCCGCGAGCCCGCCATCTGGCCCGATTCGCCGGATCCTGGGCGACCACGAGTACGCGGTTTGCTCGTCGCCGATCTCGTTGAGCGGAACGATCGCTGGCTTCCTGACGCTGCTGGGTCGGACGCCCGACATGCAGGACCTGGACGAGCAGATCGTGGTGCGCGCCGCTTCCGCGTTCGCCGTGCCCATCGCGAAGCAGCGCGCCATCATGGAGACGCAAACCCGTCTCCAGGGGAGCTTCCTCGAGAACCTTTTTACCGGCACGTTTGCGGATGAAGAGGAGATCGCGGCTCGCGCGCGATACCTTGGCCACGATCTTCGTGAGCTCTACGACACGGCGTGCGTCACACTCGACGAGCCGACGGACGTGCGCCACCCGATCGACGAGGCGCAGCGTGCCGGCGTATGGACGTCCTTCCTCGACATCGCTCATCGGGAGATTTTGGAGCAGTGGCCGCGTGCGCTGCTTCGCGAGCGCGGCGACGTGCTCGCCGTGCTCATCCCCGTTCGCGACCCCGCCGCCCCGTCGACGATTCGCGCGCAGCTCGAGGCCCTGCGAGCGCATCTGGGCTCGCTGGTGGGGGGCGTGGCGCCCACGATTGGCCTGGGTCGACGTGCCGCCGGACCGCGCGCCATCGTTCGCTCCTACACGGAGGCTGAGCGCGCCGCGCGCATCGGCCGCCATTTCCTCGGCGGGAATCAAACGATCGCGTTCGAAGATCTTGGCGTGTATCGTGTCATCGCGCGGGTCGAAGACCGCGACACGCTGGAATCGTTCCGCCGGGAGTATTTGGGCCCCCTCGAAGAGTACGATGATCGACACGCCGCGGAGCTCGTGGATACGCTCGAGGGATTTTTTTCCTGTAACGGCAACCATGCTCGGGCCGCGGAGCAGTTGCACCTCCACCGGAACACGCTGCTCTATCGACTCGATCGCATCCAGGCGCTGACCGGGCGCGACCTGTCGGACTCAGAGAACCGGCTGTCCTTGCAGCTCGCGCTGAAGATCCGGCGCGTCTTTCCGACCCTGCAGGCAAGTCAGCCACGAATTTCTTCAGGAGAACAACGTTGACACGGGAAAATGGGAGTCAGGATCGTCGCGCTGAAGTGTTCGAGCGTGCGAAGACGGAAGACGTCAAGTTCGTCAATCTGCAGTTCACCGACATCATGGGTGTGGCCAAGAACGTCACCATCCCGTTCCATCGGTTCGGCGATGCGATCGATCACGGGCTCTGGTTCGACGGCTCGTCGATCGACGGCTTCGCCAGAATCCACGAGAGCGACATGTATCTCGGTCCTGATCTCGCCACGTTTCAGGTCATCCCGTGGGAGCGCGGCGAGAACACGACCGCTCGTGTAATTTGCAATGTCTTTACGCCCGAGGGTGACCAGTTTCCAGGCGACCCCCGCTTCGTTCTCCAGCGAACGATCGCCGAAGCGGCGAAGATGGGCTTTTCTTACCTCACGGGACCCGAGCTGGAATTCTTTCTGCTAAAAGGCGAAGGCTCTGCGAAGGTGGAATCGCTGCCAAGTGACAAGGCAAGCTACTTCGACGTCACGTCGGACGTAGCGTCCGACCTGCGCAAAGAGATGGTCACGGCGTTGGAAGGGCTTGGGATCGTCGTAGAGGCGAGCCACCACGAGGTGGCGACGGGCCAGCACGAAATCGATTTCCGCCATGCCGATGCGCTGCAGATGGCTGACAACACCGCCGCGTCGAAGATCGCCCTGAAGTCCGTCGCTATGAGGCGCGGGCTGTACGCGACGTTCATGCCGAAGCCGTTCTTCGCCGTGCCGGGCTCGGGCATGCACACGCACCAGAGCCTGGCCGACATTGCCACGGGGGCAAACGTGTTCCACGATCCCGAAGACGAGTACGAGCTCTCGCCCGTGGCTCGGCACTTCATCGCGGGCCAGCTCACTCACGCGCGGGCGATGACCGCCATCGTTGCCCCGCTGGTCAACTCCTACAAGCGGTTGGTGCCGGGGTACGAGGCCCCCGCCTACATTAGCTGGGCGCGCACCAATCGATCGGCGCTCGTCCGCGTGCCGCGCGTGAGCGCCGGGCGCGGCGAGTCGACACGAATCGAGTTTCGATGCCCCGACCCGAGCTGCAACCCGTACCTCGCGTTCGCCGTAATGCTCGCCGCGGGGCTCGACGGCATCCGTCGCGAGCTGCCCCTGCCGCTCCCCATCGAGGAAGACCTCTTCCACTTCGATGACGCGATGATGGCGAAGCATTCGGTCGGGACCCTCCCCGGGTCGCTCCAGGAGGCGCTGGCCGAGTTCGAGCGCGACGACGTCATCACCGGCGCGGTCGGCGACCACATCGCCGAGTGGTTCGTGGAGGCGAAGCGTCAGGAGTGGAACGACTACCGCCTGCGCGTGAGCCAGTGGGAGATCGACCGCTACCTCGAGACGTATTAGTCCGTCGCCGATAGAGCCCTTGTCCCACTGAATCCAAGCGATTGAGTTCCTCGTACGGTCGGCAGACGAGTGTCCTAGCCGCTCGACCCTGGGAGTCACGCTCCTCGTCGGGAGCGCGGTTAGATCGCGAGTCGGATGCGAGGAGGTGACCCATGATGGTCTTTTCACGCGCGGCCGTCGCTGTTCTGGCGTCTAGCGTTCTTGTTAGCTTCGCCGGCCATTCTGCGCTGGCTCAGCCGCCGGGACGGCAAACGGACGGGAACGTCGATCGCATCGTGGACAACGTCGTTTATCTCCACAATGGTGCGAGCTTCCCAATCAACGACGCCACGCGCGTGACTCGCATTCGCTACGGCGGCGTCAGCGACCTAGAGCCTGGAAAGAACGTCTCCATCTCCGCACGCCCAGGCGCGGGTGGAGCGCTGGAAGCCGCGCTCATCGGTGTCTTTGCCGAGGGCGTAACGCCGAACGAAGGCCAGCGGGAGATGCCGCAGGTTCGTTTTTGCGAGCCGGGATGTACGGTGGGCGACCTCATGACCAACGCGGCGATCAACGAAGCGAGGCTGGACGCTGTGAGTGGCGGCGAGATCGCCATCACCTTCGCGGGCCAATCGGGAATCGTCATGATCGGACGCGACACCCGCGTCGAGGTCCAGAGCGCAGGTTCGATCGGCGACGTCGTTCAAGGAGCGAACGTCCTGGGCTTCCTCAACGATGAAGGCAACGCCTCGGGTGTGTGGGTCTACCTGGACTAAGCCCGTCGCGCTGCGTGGATCGCGAGAGATCCAAAACCGACGGTCCGGTAGGAGACCGAGGCAAAGCCCGCCTCTTTGAACAAGCGGCTGAGATGGTCGGCATCAGGAAAGGCGTCCACTGAAGCGGGCAAGTACTGATAGGCCACGCGGTCACCGCTGATGAAGCCGCCGACTGCCGGCACGACGTGCTTGAAGTAGCTGTTGAAGACGGTGGCCAAGGGACCAGAGCGCAGGTGGGTGATCTCCAGGCTGACAGCCCTTCCACCGGGCCGCAGAACCCGCCGCATCTCCGCCAGCGCGCGTGGGAGATCTGCGACGTTCCGGAGAAGAAAGCCGCTGGTCACGGAATCGAACGATCCATTTGCGAAAGGCAGCGCCATTGCGTCCGCGAGCGCCAGATCGATGCCGCTGACGCGCCTTTCCCGCAGCTTGACTCGAGCCGCATCTAGCATGGGCGCACAGAAGTCCGCCGCTACAACGCGTCGCGCTCCCAGCGCCCGAAGCTCCAGCGCCAGGTCGCCCGTGCCGGTCGCAAGGTCGAGGACGACGGAGCCCAAGGGCAGCGCAGCCATGGCGGTGAGGCGTCGCCACTCACCGTCCATCCCGCCCGTCATGAGACGGTTCATGAGGTCGTACCGAGGGACGATGCGGCCAAACATCTCTCGTACTCTCGCGCCCCTGTCCTGACCCGTGAGTGGCAGAGCTGATGGACTCGCGGCTGCGCTCGGTGCCTGCATCTGGCTCATACCTGGCTCTCCGTCGTACATCGCTCTTGCCAGAGCTGTCGTGCGGCGGTCCGCACAGCTTCGTAGTCGAAGCCGCGCCTGACGAGAAACGTGGAGATCGTCTGCGTGAACTCCCGCTCGTCGGTCGTCACGAGCTTTGCGGCACGGCGTTCAGCGGCTCGGCAGGCCGCCGAGACTTGATCGTCACTCACTGGCGCGACAGCCGCGGAGACGGTGTCCGAATCGATGCCCTTCGTTCGAAGCTCGGCGCGCAGCGCCCGCGGTCCCCGGGGGTGAAACGTGGTCCGCTGTGCAACCCAGTAGGCGGCGAAGTCCTCGTCGTTGACGTAGCCACGTTCGTCTAACCGATCCAACGCCGCATCCACCGCGGCGGGCGGCAGTCCTGCTTGGGCGAGCCTGCGCCGCACCTCGCTCTTGCTTCTCGGCCGCGCCGCGAGAAACGCGAGAGCCCGGTCGTACGCTCGCTCGGCGGCGTCTCGATCCAGGAGCGCCTGAACCTCGGCGCCGGCGAGCTGCTGGCCAGCACGTAGCGGCGCAGAAATGATCGCCGCGAGCGGGAACGCGTACTCCCCGTCCAGAAAGACGTTGACCCGCTCGGAGCCACCATGTTGCTGGAGCGAGATACCCGTAATCGTGCCGCCCTCGAGTGCCGAGTCACTAATCCTCGGACCGTCCGGCTTCTGCCGTGCCCCGGTCGAGGTGCGCTTCGTCCACTGGGGACGTGGATTGCTGCCCGGAGAGTCGTCGTCCGATTCGGTCGACGAGCTACTCCGAGACGGCGAAGACGCTTTCTTCCTCGACCACACCGTCGCCAACCGCCAGCTTCATTGGCATGAGGCCCGTCGCCGAGTCACGGATCTGGCGCTCGATCTCGTCCGCCATCTCCGGATTGCGGCGTAGGTACTCTTTCGCGTTCTCTCGCCCCTGGCCGAGCCGTGTGTCTCCGTAGGAGAAGAAGGCGCCGCTCTTGCGCACGATCTCCAGATCGGTGCCGACGTCCAAAAGGCTGCCTGCGCGGGAGATGCCTTCGTTGTACATGATGTCGAACTCGGCGGTCCGGAAGGGGGGCGCCACCTTGTTCTTCACTACCCGAACGCGGGTCCGGTTCCCCGTCACCGTCGTCCCCTGCTTGATGGAGTCGATTCGGCGGATGTCGAGCCGTACCGATGCATAGAACTTCAGCGAGCGACCACCTGGCGTGGTCTCGGGATTCCCGAACATGACGCCGATTTTTTCACGGAGCTGGTTGGTAAAGATCACCGAGGTGCGGGATCGGCTGATGGCGCCGGTGAGCTTCCGCAGCGCTTGTGACATGAGACGGGCCTGGAGTCCGACGTGGGCATCGCCCATGTCGCCTTCCAGCTCCGCGCGCGGCACGAGGGCCGCGACCGAGTCGATGCACACGACGTCGAGCGCCCCACTGCGAACGAGGGCTTCGGCGATCTCGAGGGCTTGTTCGCCCGTGTCGGGCTGGGAGATGAGTAGCTCGTCGACCTGTACGCCACAGTTCTGGGCGTAGATCGGGTCGAAGGCATGCTCTGCGTCGATCAAAGCCGCGACGCCGCCCGTGGCCTGCGCTTGGGCGATGATGTGCTGGAGGAGGGTCGTCTTACCAGACGACTCGGGCCCGTAGATCTCCGTGACGCGGCCACGGGGAATGCCGCCCACGCCAAGGGCAAGATCGAGGGCGATGGCTCCGGTCGGAATAACGTCGATGGTCAGTCGGTCGCCCGCCTCACCCAGGCGCATGATCGAGCCTTTACCAAAGTTCTTCTCGATCTGCGCAAGGGCCATCTCCAGTGCTCGTTCCTTCTCTTTATCCAGCGACATGCCTTTCTCCTCATCGATCGAACGCGTCAATGGAGCCGACTAAGCCAGGAAGCGAAACCTCGCCATTATAGCACAAGTGTTCTAAATAGCAAGGTCGTGAAATTCAGCCGTCGAGGCTTTCGAGAATCAGACCGAGAGCCGCGGCCACGGCCGCTCGCCGAACCGCGGATCGGTCGCCGGGCCAGACGTCCCTGTGGACCTTGATGCCATCAGGCGTTGCGACCGAGATATAGACCAGACCTACCGGTTTGGTCGGCGTCTCACCGCCGGGACCTGCGATGCCGGTGATACCTACGCCCACGTCCGCATGGAGCCGGTCGCGAATGCCAGAAGCCATCGCGCGGGCCGTAGGATCGCTGACCGCACCCTCCGTTTCCAGGATCGAGGCTGGTACCCCGAGGAGGGCCATCTTCACCTCGTTGGAGTAGCTGATGACCCCACCCTGGAAGAAGGACGATACACCCGCGAGCTCCGTGATTGCCGCCGCGAGGCTGCCGCCCGTGCAGCTCTCAGCTACCGCGAGCTGATAGCCGCGCTTGGTGCACGCATCCGCGACGGACTGGACGAGATCGGGGATCGGGTCTGGTGGTGCGATGGAACACCCCTCCCTACTCAGACGGGAACGGCCGAGAGGTCGTAGTCGCCAGCGGCGGTGACCCGGACGCGGGTTAAAGTTCCGAGTGGGATGTTGCCTTCGATCATGACGGTGCCGTCCACCTCGGGCGCGTCTCGATAGGAGCGCCCGACGGTGCGGATCGTGCCGTCTCTTCCTTTTGCCGTTGCCTCGGTGAGGACTTCGAGCTCTTGACCGACGAAGCCCATGTTGATCTCTCGGGAAAGGCGCCGCGCCAGGAGCATGAGCTCGCGGCGACGGCGATCTTTTCGCGGCTCTGGCACTTGGTCGGGCAGGTCGTGCGAGGGGGTGCCCTCCTCGCGTGAGTATGCAAACACGCCCACGCGATCGAAGCGAAGCTCCTCTACAGCCCGGTAGAGCGTCGCGTATTCCTCCTCGGTCTCACCCGGAAAGCCGACGATGAACGTGGTGCGGAGCGCAATCCCGGGGACGCGATCGCGAACGCGGTCCACGAGATCCCCGATGGTGCCATGGGGCCGTCGCATCCGCCGAAGTGTGTCGACATGCGCGTGCTGCAATGGAACGTCGAGGTATCGACACACTTGCGGCAGCTCGGCCATAGTCTTGAGGAGCTCGTCGCTCACGTGCTGTGGGTAGGCGTACATGATGCGGATCCACGGCAGATCGGGCACCTCATCCGCTAGTCGACGAAGCAACGCCGGCAGCCCGTGCAGCTCGCCCCGGTCGCGACCGTACGCCGTCGTGTCCTGTCCGACGAGCACGATCTCGCGGACGCCGGCGGCGGCCAGCTCCTTCGCCTCGCGGATGATCCCATCGACGTCCTTGCTGCGCATTCGGCCCTTCATCGAAGGAATGGCGCAGAACGTGCAGCGTGCGTCGCACCCGTCAGACACCTTGAGGTAGGAGCTTGGTCCGTGATGGACGCGCTGGGGCATCACGAGATCCGCGCGGGTCCCAACGCCGTCCCCTACGAAGATCGGGGGCAACCGCGGGTCGCCGTCCAGACGTTCGACCGCGCTTCGAGCCAGGCGGGCGCCGCCATTCGCGGCGCGGTCCCGCACCGCATCGAGGAGCTGGGGCATCTCAGGCCAGCGGTGGACGCCGACGAGGGCGTCGATCTCGGGGATCTCGACGGCCAGCTCGGCCGCGTATCGCTCGATGAGGCAGCCCGAGGCGATCAACGCTTGGTCGGCCCGTTTCTCAGACGCCAGCCGCAGGATCGTGTCGATTGATTCTTGCTTCGACGGCCCGATGAAGCCACACGTGTTTACGATGATGGCATCGGCCTGCTCGGGCTCGTCGACCGCCACGTGGCCGTGGGCGACCAGCGTCTGCTCGATCCCCTCTGAGTCCACGACGTTCTTCGTGCAGCCGAGAGTAACGATCGCAAACGTCCGCTGGCGGCCACTCTCCCGGGGCGCCGGCCGTGGCTCAGCGGTAAGTAGCTCGGGTGACCCGGTCATAGGCAGCGGAGACCAGACACTCATTCGCGACCCCACTGGACGTCCATCGCCTGCCTCGCGGCGCCGAGCGGTCCCTGGTGCGTGCCGTTGACGGTCACGTCCACACCGCCGGCGTTTCCGACCCGCATCCGGATCGTTTGATCGGCGTTGAACGTCTTTGTCTCGCCGGTGAGTACAGTGTCAGCCAGCACGGAACGGCCGTCGGTCCAGACCTGCAGCCAGCTCCGATCCGTCACGCGCGCCTCGACTAGAAGGCCGGCGATCGGCGTCGGCGTGATTGGCGGTGTCGGTGTTGGGATCTCCGTTTGTGTGGGGAAAGGGGTGATACGCACTGCGACAGCGCCTCTCGGGGGTGGAGTTGGCAGCAGATCGGCAGTGGTTCCGCGTGTGTCGATACTCTGCGCAAATGAATTGTATTGGGAATAGAGGTAGAGGAACACGCCGATGCAGGCGACCACGCCCGCCGCAACCCCTATCGCCTTCCACGAGACGTCGACCATGGACCGCTCGATCGGTTGAATCGCGGGTCGGATGGGGTTCCGGTCCTGCGGCCGCATCGGGACCCCGTTCTCCAGCAGCTCGGTCGGGTTGATCCCGAGGTAGCGGGCGTACTCGCGAATCAGGGCACGCGTGTACACCGTCGGCGGGAGTGCTGAGTAATCATCAGTCTCGATGGCGTGGATGTACCGCGCTGGCACGTGGAGGGCGTCGCCGACGTCCGCGAGACTCAAGCTTCGGTCCAGGCGGGCGCGGCGCAGGCGCGTTCCGATGGCCGTCGACGATCTACCGTCCACGACTATCGGTCCGTCCGGTAGCGCTCGATCCAGGAACGCTGTGTCTCGAGGATCAACCGTCGTGTGTCCGCTGCGTTCGCCCACCCCTTGAGCCTTGCCCGCGGGCGGAACAATCCGTCCACCATCTCCTGGAGCTCAGGAGCCTCGGACGCCTCAGTGACCGTTGTGTATTTGCTGGGGAGATCAGCCCGGACGGCTAGCACCTTGTGGTCCTGATCTTCCCGGAGCAGCGTACCGATGGGGCGCGCCGCGATGACGCTTCCGACCGCGGTCTCGCCCTCGCCGACGACCGTTACGTCGAGCTCGCGGTCATCGCCAGGTGAAAGCGTTCTCGGGATCCAGCCGTAATGGATCGGAAGCGGGGTCTTGAAGATCTCGCCAGTTGGCACGAAGCGGCATTCAACCCCGTCGTAAACGAGTCGGTTGACGGTCCCCTTTGGATTCTCGATGACGACGTAGACGAGGAGTGGCGGCGCCGGTCCTGCGCCCGCGTAGTCCAGCAGCGCGGGTCCGGGCGGAGGCGTGCCTTGTCCTTTGAGCCACTGTCCGAGCGTCTTGCGATGCGCGTCGAACGCGATACGTTCGGGTACCTCCGCGGGTGCAAACCAGCGCGCGTCAGCCGCGTCGTCGCCGGCAGTTGGCGTTCCCTGATGCCGGTGCGCGTTGAAAACGGCAAGGTGCGATGCGCCTCGCGGGTCGCCGGCCCCGAAATGAATACCTCGAACACCGGTGATCTCCACGACCAGGCCGGTCTCTTCCATCGCTTCTCGTACGGCCGTCTCGGCCGCATCCTCGCCGTACTCCACGTAGCCAGCCGGCAGCATCCACCAGCCTTTGTACGGCTCATTCGCTCGCTGGACGAGCAGCACGCGGCCTTCTTCTTCGATGAAGACCGCTGCGCCGAGGGCGGGTTTCGCGTAGTAGGTCCAGCCACACTTGGGACAGCGCGGTCGGTCCCGACCCCCGTCCGGGTGCGCGTCGAGAGGGTGACCGCACCGACCGCAGTAGCGTGGTTCGCCGGGGTCTGGAAGGATCAGGTCGTGCACGCCGGGTATCATAGCCCATCGGCTCACGCCGTCTCGGGCTGCCGCGAGGGTCGGCGTATAATCCGAAAGCTCGCGCCGACGGCCTGTTTCCCCTTCCCGCGCTGAGCACCAGGAGGCGAGATGCCCAAGAGCTTGCGCAGCTTCATCGAGCAGATCGATCACCAGCATCCCGAGGATCTCGCTGTCGTGAAGCGCACGGTCGATCCGAACAACTACGACGTCAGCGCCGTCCTCGAGCACCTCACGCAGCGCAAGCAGTACCCGATGGTGCTCTTCGAGTCTCCGCTGGATCTGGACGGCAATCCCTCGGGCATGCGGATCGTCGCCAACGTGTTTGCCACGCGCGAGCGGGTCGCCGATGCGCTCGGCTTTCCGCGAGAGAAGTCCGGAATGCCTTTGAGCCTGGAATATGCGCGCCTCGAGCGCGCACAGATCCCGTGGCTCGGCATCCGTCGTGAGGACGCCCCGGTCAAGGAAACGGTTCAGCTCGGCGAGGACATCGACATCAACCGTTTGCCGATCGTGAACCATTTTGAGATGGACCTGAGCGCCGTCATTACGATGGCGGCGGCGATGAAGGATCCCGAGACGGGCCGGTACGACGTCTCCTTCATCAAGGGCTTTCCGAAGGGGCCGCGCAAGCTCGGCGTCTCGATCCATTCTCCTCACTTCGACCGGATCCTCGACTACTACGAGAAGCGCGACGAGGCAGCTCCGTTCATCCACATCATTGGGCATCACCCCGCCTTCTTTCTTGGCGCACTGGCGCTCGCGCCCTACGGAAATGACGATTACGCCACCATCGGCTCCTTCATGAACGAGCCGATTCGGCTTACGCCGTCCGAGACCTGGGGCGACAAGTTCCTGGTCCCCGCCGACGCCGAGATCGTGATCGAGGGCGAGATCCCGCCGGGCATCCGAGAGGTCGTGGATCCCTTCGGCGAGGTGACGCGCCACTACCAGGCCCAGTGTTTGCGACCGGTACTGAACGTGACCGCGGTGACGCATCGGCACAACGCCATCTTGCAGGACGTCTTCTCGGGTCACCAGGGTCACTGGAACCTGGGCGGTATCCCGAAGGAGGGCGGCCTCCTCAACACGCTGCAGAGCAAGTTCGGCAACATCGTTGCTGTGCATATGCCCTACTCGGGGTGCAGCCGCCTCTCCTGCTACATCTCGATCGACAAGCGGATCGAGGGCGAGGCCAAGCGCATCGGGATCGCGGCGCTTGCCGAGAGCTGGATGTTCAACTGGGTGGTTCTGGTCGACAAGCACATCGACGTGTTCAACGAGGAAGACGTCATCTGGGCGATGATCACCAACGTCGAACCGAAGCGGGACATCGACACGATCCAGAACGCTTACACGCTCTTCGATACGGCTGCCGGCTACACCAAGACGATCATCGACGCGACCAAGCCTCTGGACCGGCCTTTCCCCGAGATGATGAAGGTGCCGGACGAGGCGATGCGCCGCGTGAACATCGACGAATGGATCGAGGCTCGGGTGGGGGTGCGGTAGTGGCAGAACGCATCTTCTGGGTCAAATGCCCGGGCTGCTCCGGCCGCTTCTACTGCGACTACGTGCTCCGCTGGGACGTGGCAAAGCTGATCTGTCCCTTCTGCAAGAAGCAGTTCATGCCCTCCGAGAGCCCGGAGATCGACGACCGCGCCGTCACCGTCTAGCCTCCCTGCGCCGCTTGTCGCCTTCCGCCCGCTCATCCTGAGTCTGTCGAAGGATCCAGGTTCACACCCTCAATAGGAGCGAGACTCCAGTGAGCACGCTGCCGCCATTGGCCCGTCGCTCAGCCGCCCTCGGCTCCGATAGCGCCTTCGACCTCCTCGCGACCGTGAACCGCCTCCGCGCCACCGGGCGCGATGTCATTAGCTTCGGCATCGGCGAGCCCGACATCTACACACCCGGCACGATCATCGACGTCGCGAAGCAGGCGCTCGACGATCAGCGCACGCGCTACGGGCCGAGCGACGGGCTGCCCGAGCTGCGCTCCGCCATCGCCGAGCACGTCGCAGCGACGCGGGGCATTCCCGTGAACCCAAGTCAAGTGGTGGTTGCGCCGGGGGCGAAGCCGCTCATCTTCTACACGGTGGCGACCCTGGTCGATGAGGGCGACGAGGTCGTCTATCCGAACCCTGGCTTCCCTACCTACGAGTCGGTAATCCGCTGGCTCGGCGCTAAGCCCATCCCGATGCCGCTGTCCGAGGCGACAGGGTTCGCCTGCGACCGGGCCGCACTCCCGAACGTAATTACCGAACGGACCAAGCTTGTCATCCTCAACAGCCCGAACAACCCGACCGGTGGCATGCTGACGGCCGAGGATCTGGCAACGATCGCGGAGCTCGCAGAACGCCACAACTGCTGGGTCCTCTCGGACGAGATCTACAGCAAGCTTGTGCTGGATGGCGCCTTCAGCTCCATCGCCTCGCTCCCCGGCATGCAGGATCGCACCATCCTGATGGACGGCTTCTCCAAGAGCTACGCGATGACCGGCTGGCGCCTCGGATTCGGTGTGATGAGCGCGCCACTGGCCGAAATGATGGCGAGGGTTGAAACAAACATCGAGAGCTGCACCTGCACCTTCACCCAGGTGGCCGGTGTTCAGGCGCTGCAGGGACCGCAAGATCACATCGACACCTTTGTGGACGAGCTGCGTGAGCGCGCCGAAGCCATCGTGGAGATGCTGAACGACATCGATGGTGTCCGCTGTGTTCGTCCGCGCGGCGCCTTCTACGTGTTCCCCAACGTCACTGGAGCATGCGAGCGGTTAGGCGTGGAGAACGCGGAGGCGCTCGCCCATCGCCTGCTGCATGAGGCGGGCGTCGCTGTACTCCCGCGGAGCTGCTTCGGCAGTCGCAACGTTGGCGAGCGCGAGGAATACGTCCGCCTGAGCTTCGCTACCAGCATGGACCTGATCCGCGAAGGCATTGGCCGCATGAAGCGCCACATCGAATTCGGCGGCAACTGATTTTCTCACGTCCGCAGTCCCGCCGAATGACCGACGTCTTTATCAGCAGCGCTCGTGTATTCCTTGCAGGTTATACTCTCAGCGTGTCGTGGGACGTTGAGTACACCGATGAGTTCTTTGCCTGGTGGGAAGCGCTCAGTGAGAGTGATCAGCGAGCAATCGACTTCGCGGTTGAGGTCCTGGAGCGCGAAGGCCCATCACTTGGCCGTCCGTTGATAGACACGATCAGGTCGTCCCGTCATTCCAACATGAAAGAGCTGCGGCCGCTAGGGGGGAGCCTTCGCGTCCTATTCGCGTTCGACCCACGGCGCATCGCAATCCTGCTGGTCGGTGGCGACAAGGCCGAACAATGGAATGCTTGGTACGAGCGGGTGATCCCTGTTGCTGACGCCCTCTACGATACGCACTTAGAGACTCTGGCCAGCGAGGGAGAATTACTATGACTGGACATCGCAAATGGACAACGGTCCGACAGGAGCTTCGCGCTGATCCCTTGCAGAACGAGCGATACGAGCCCATGCGTCGAGCGACCGAAGATGCGGTCCGTCTAGGACAGCTGCGCGAGGCTCGCCAGATGACTCAGGTGGAGCTGGCCCGGGCGCTCGGCTCCTCACAGGCCAACATTTCAAAGATCGAACGGCGCGATGATCTGTATCTCTCGACGCTCAGCGAGTACGTCGGGGCCCTGGGTGGACGGCTCGAGCTGCGTGTAGTGTTTCCCGATGAGGTTGTGACCATCGACGTGACCTCTGCTGAGAAGCAAGCAGCGGCAAGCCTGCATGGGTTGTCAGGAACGCGATGACAAAGCTGCGGTTAGCCGGGCGACTGGCCGCGAGCGATTTCGCAGGGCGGACACTTCCACGGCGCCATGCTGATTACTGGAGTACTGGAGTTCATTTTGGTTGAGTTGGGAGCGCTTTTCCCGCAGACCGAGATCGGCATGGACCCCGTCGTCGTTCGCGATTTCTCGCAGGCGGCGGAGGACCTAGGCTACACCCACATGGCCGCGTACGAGCACGTGCTCGGTGCGAACGTCGACCGTCCCGATCGACGAGATCGGCATTGGCCATACACGAGTGAGAGCGCCTTCTACGAGCCGTTCTCGCTCTTCAGTTACGTGGCCGGGATCACGACTAGACTCGGCTTGGTCACGGCGATTCTGATCCTCCCCCAGCGACAGACCGTGCTCGTCGCAAAGCAGGCGGCGACCCTCGACGTGCTGTCGGGCGGCCGCCTCCGACTTGGCGTCGGCCTGGGATGGAACACGATCGAGTACGAAGCGCTGGGCGCGGACTTCAAAAACCGTGGCAAAAGAATGGAGGAGCAGGTCGAGTTACTGCGAAAGCTCTGGACCGAGCCGCTCGTCGACTTCGAGGGTCGTTGGCACCGCATCCCAGACGCCGGTATCAACCCGCTGCCCGTCCAACGGCCGATTCCGATCTGGTTCGGCGGCGCAGCTGATCAAGTATTGCGCCGCGCGGCACGACTGGCGGACGGCTGGATCCTGGCCGGACGGCCCACTCAGGAGATCGCGGACAATGTTCGGAGGCTGCACGAGTACCTGCGCGAAGCCGGTCGCGACGTCGCGTCGTTCGGCATCCAAGGCGGAATCGTTATGCGCGACACCACCCCCGACAATTGGCGCCGCGACTACGACGCCTGGACCGAGATCGGCGCCACCCACGTCACCGTCAATACCATGAACGCCAACCTCGGATCGCCCTCAGCCCACATCGACGCCCTCCACCGAGCGAAGGAGCTGCTCACGTAGCTCAAACGTTCACGGGAACGCTTAGATTCCCCGGCTGCACAAGCTGGCGCTTGGCGGCATTCAGGAACTCCACGCTCACTGGTTCCCCATCCTTGCCATAGCTGATGATCACGCCTCCCGGCTCTTCTACAGCGTCAACAGGCTCGTCGTCTCGAACCAATAGCATGAGCACGTCGGCCGTAGGGTCGTACTTGATCTGCATCATGCCTCCAACCAATACCGTCCGACACGACTAGTCCAATACAGCGTCACAATTCGACGCTCGTCCAGTTCCTCGACAAATATGATCCGAACGAGGCCGTCGGCGTGCCTCGTTTGCGCGATCCAGGCTCCGAGATCACCCGGTACCGTCTGCTCCGGCGAGGCGACAATGTCCTTCGATCTCTTCGCGAGTCAGCCCGAGCTGGCTCTGCCATCGATCAAGCCGTTGCTCCGCATGCTGTGTCCAGACAACCCTGACGGTCGGCACGGCCTTGTGTTGGCTTCCTCGCTAGATCTTACGAGTTCACGAGGTTGCGCAGGACCATGTTGAGCACGCCACCGTGGCGGAGGTAGTCGACGTCGACGGGGCTGTCCACGCGGGCGATGGCGTTGAAAGTCACCACCGTGCCGTCCGTCTTTGTGGCGCGGACCGTGAGGTCTTGGCGCGGCTGCAGGTCGTCGGAGACGCCCGTGATGTCGAACGTCTCCGTGCCGTCGAGGCCGAGCGCCTTGGCGCTTTCGCCGGGCTTGAACTGGAGCGGCAGTATCCCCATGCCAACCAGGTTCGCTCGGTGGATGCGCTCGTAGCTCTCTGCGATTGCCGCCTTGATGCCCAGCAGCAGCGGTCCCTTCGCTGCCCAGTCGCGCGAGCTGCCTGAGCCGTACTCTTTGCCCGCGATGACGACCAAAGGCGTGCCCGCCTGAATGTAGCGCTGCGATGCGTCGAAGACGCGCATCACCTCGCCAGTCGGGTGGTGCACGGTCCAGTCCCCCTCGCGATCGGGAGTCAAGAAGTTGCGCAGCCGCACGTTGCCGAACGTGCCGCGCATCATCACCTCGTGGTTCCCGCGGCGCGCGCCGTAGCTATTGAAGTCACGCGGCGACACACCGCGGTTGACGAGGTACTGGCCGGCCGGGCAGTCCGGCTCGATGGAGCCGGCGGGTGAGATGTGGTCCGTGGTGATCGAATCGCCCATCATCAGGAGCACTCGCGCGCCGGTGATGTTGCTGATGTGGCCGGGCTCCGGCGACAGGTCCGTGAAGTACGGCGGCTCCTGGACGTACGTCGATTCGGTGTTCCACGCGTAGAGCGCTCCCTCGGGCACCGAGATTCCGCGCCACACGTCATCGCCCTCGAACACACTCGCGTATGTTCGCTCGAAGACCTCGCGCTTCAGTGTCGCCTCCAGAATCTCCTGGACCTCCTGGCCCGTGGGCCAGATGTCACGCAAGAAGACCGGGTCACCGTCGGCGTCCATGCCAATCGGCTCCGTCGTGAGGTCCACGTCCACCGTGCCGGCGAGGGCATACGCCACCACCAGCGGCGGAGACGCGAGATACGATGCCCGCACGAGCGGGTGGATCCGTCCTTCAAAGTTCCGGTTGCCGCTGAGGACCGAAGCGACGACGAGGTCGTTCTCTTTGATGGCTCCCGCCACCGGGTCCGGCAGTGGGCCACTATTGCCGATGCACGTCGTGCAGCCGTACCCCACGACGTGGAAGCGCAAAGCCTCTAGGTAGGGCAGTAAGCCAGACGTCTTTAGGTAGTCGGTCACGACACGCGAGCCTGGGGCCAGGCTGGTCTTCACATAGGGCTTCACATTGAGGCCGCGCTCCACGGCCTTCTTTGCCAGCAGTCCCGCGGCCACCATGACGGATGGGTTCGACGTGTTCGTGCAGCTCGTGATGGCGGCGATCACGACGGACCCTGAGCCAACCTTCGTGCTGATGCCGTCTTCCATCTCGACGTCGATGATCCTGCCCTCGGGCCCCACTGCGACCGCGATCGTCGTGGGTGACTGCGCCTCGTTGACCGTGCCGCCCTCTGAATCGAATCGCTCCTTTGCCTCTACAGTCGAAGGCGAGTCGGGCGCCAGGAACTGCTGGGGGAACGCCCTGCGGAACTCCTCGCCCATCTTGCCCAGCGGAACACGATCCTGCGGACGGCGCGGCCCTGCTAGGCTCGGCTCGACGGTACTGAGGTCCAACTCGAGAGTCTCGGTGAAGAGCGGCTCGGGGGTTGTGTCTGTACGGAAGAGCCCCTGCTCCTTCGTATACCGCTCCACGAGATCCAATAGTTGGTCGTTGCGCGCGGTCATTCTGAGGTAACGGAGCGCCTCGTCGTCGACAGGGAACAGGGCCGCCGTGGCGCCGTACTCGGGCGACATGTTGGAGATCGTCGCGCGGTCAGCCAGCCGCAGGCTGCTCAAGCCGGCGCCGAAGAACTCGACGAACTTGTCGACAACGCCGTGGGCTCGGAGGATCTGGGTAACCGTCAGCACCAGATCTGTCGCTGTGACGCCTTCGCGCAGCGCCCCGTGCAGCTTGAAGCCGATCACCTGCGGGGTCAGCATGTACATCGGCTGGCCGAGCAGTGCCGCCTCGGCCTCGATACCGCCCACGCCCCAGCCGAGGACCCCCAGGCCATTGACCATGACGGTGTGTGAATCCGTGCCCACGAGGGTGTCTGGGTAGGCCATGGTCTGCGATCCCTCGTTGCGCAGGTGCACGACGCTCGAGAGGAACTCCAGGTTGACTTGGTGGATGATGCCGGTGCCCGGCGGGATGACGCGGAAGTTCTGGAACGCCGCCTGGGTCCAGCGCAGCAGCTCGTAGCGCTCGCGGTTTCGCTCGTACTCCTTCTCGACGTTGACGTTGAAGGAGAGCGACGAGCCGAAGGAGTCGACCTGCACGGAGTGGTCGATCACGAGATCGGCGGGTACGAGCGGGTTGATGCGTTGGGGATCTCCGCCCAGCCGAGCAACGGCGGAGCGCATAGCCGCGAGGTCCACGATCGCCGGTACGCCGGTGAAGTCCTGCAGCACGACGCGCGACGGCAGGAACGGGAATTCGGTGATCGGAGACGTCTTCGGGTCCCACCCTGCCAGCAGCTTCACATCGTCTTCGCGGAAGACGTAGCCGTCGAACCGCCGCAACGCGATCTCGAGCAGAATCTTGACCGTAAACGGCAACCGATCGACGCCGGGAAAGCCTTGCGAAGCAAGGCTATCGAGCCGGTGATACCCCGCAGTCCACGAGCTACCGGAAAGGGTCGCCATCGTTCCGAAGTGGTTGCTGTTGTTCTGCATGACCTGCTGTCTCCTTGCTTCGACCGACCGGAGCCTGCCAGTCTTTCTAGATTATGTCAATTAATGAAGGTCGAGCTGTGTGCCTCGTCCGAGCTCGGCGGCCCGCTCGTATGCGAGCGCGGCCAGGGCTATGTCGCCAAACCCACCCTGGGCTTCGCGCAACACTCGAATACCGTCGGCTGGGGCGACCCGTCCAGAGACGACATCTCCCAGCTCAATCACATTGTTCCAGTCGACGCCACCGGATCGCATCGCCCGTACCAGCGGCCAGTCGTCGCTCTTGTCGTGGATGTTCATCTCTTGGACCTTTGACGTTGTGACGATCTGGCTCGCCCGCAGGAAAACGTCCTCGTCGAGCTCGTCGCGCAGGCCGCACGCTGTCACCAACGTGCCAGGCGCGAGCCACTTGCCGCGAAGCGCTGGTGTCGTCGAGCTCGTGATCGTGACAATAATCTCGGCATCGGCGACCGCGCGCTCGGGGTCGCTGACCGCCGCGACTGGGACACCGATCGCTTCGCGTGCTCGATCTGCGAACTTCGCGCGTGGTTCCTCGCGTCGACTGTAAACGGCCACGTGATCCAGCTTACGGACTGCCGCCACTGCTTTGAGCAATCCCATCGCCAACCGACCCGTGCCGATCATCGCCAGCCGCCTCGCACCCGGCGCTGCGAGACGATCGACGCCGAGCGCAACAGTCGCTTCGAGACGGAGGTCGGAAAACGGGTAGACCATGAAGCTTACAAGGTGGCCCGTCGGCGTGTCGTACACCATCGCGTACGAGGGGTTGTGCGGCCCGGTTGTGACGCGCACCCCCATACGGTGGTTGTCTGCCAGCCCGCCCGACCGCAGGATCAGCAGCGCGCCATCGCTTCGCATCAAGGATGGGGGCCAGGCGGCGATTCCGCCTCGCGCCTGATCCTCGAACGTGGCCCGCATACACTCCATCGCCTCCGGAAGGCCGATGAGGTCCTCGACGTCCGAGCTGGCCAAGACGCGTATGGGCATGCGGGCTGCACACCTCCACCGATCGCTAACAAAGATTCTGTGCTGAGCGCATGGCCCAGCCAGGGCATGCCAGGGCCGTGCCGTAGTGTAGCACCGCGACCATTCCGAGGACGGCACCATCGGCCGACGTGGAAGCTTCACGACGCTGTGAGCCGCGGCCCTGCCGTCTTGTTGTGACAGTTGCGCACCCACTACCCGGCCCTGTGTTAGAAAGTTAGAGAGGACATTTCACGGAGACCGCCCACGTGAATCGTTCCCGTCGACCAATCGTGCCCCTGATCCCCGACCTCCTGCACGAAGAAGCTGTCCGCCGATACGTGGAACGAAACCCCGTCGGCGCCATTCGGAAGCGACGCGCAGTCCGCGCCAGCGCGATGCAAGCGCGCATATTCTCCGTGATGCTGGTCGGCATCGTGCTCCTGGCAGGCTTCGTGGTCCTCGCTTGGGGCACTGTCGTCTCGACGGGATCGGCCTTTGCGCTCGCGAAGGACGAGATTCAACGGAATCCGGTCGGCTCCCTCGTGACCGGCCGGCTGGACGCCGGTATGCCGCAGACGGCCAAGATCACGGCACGAGATGGTTCGACCGTCGCCTACGTGAACGACGTTCGTTTCGGCTGGCGTCGGGACGTCCCCCTCTCGAGCATCGCCCCTGTGATGATCCAGGCGACTCTCGCTGCGGAGGACCGGCGCTTCTTCAACCACGGCGGAGTTGACCCCGTGGGCTTGGCTCGTGCGTTGGTGCAATCGGTGGGCAGCGATCGGATCCAGTCTGGAGCCAGCACGCTGGACATGCAGCTCGTCCGCGATCTCTTGCTCCGCGACGAGCGTGATGAACAGACGCTCGGCCGCAAGGTCAAGGAAGCGATCGCGGCGATCCATCTCAATCAGCGCTACTCGAAGGCGGAGATTCTCCAGGCGTACCTCAACACGGTCTACTACGGGCAGATGGCCTACGGCGTCGAGGCGGCGGCCGAGCGATATTTTGGAAAGACGGCGGGGGAGCTAACGCTCCCAGAGGCCGCGATGCTGGCGGGTCTCCCGCAGAGTCCGTCAGGCCACGATCCTCGGCGGAGCACCGAGGACGCAAAGCGTCGTCGCGACCACGTGCTCGATCTCATGGCGCTCGCCTCGTTCGTCACAACCGATGAGGCCGAAGAGGCGAAGGCCGAGCCCCTTCGGCTGCATGACAGTCTCGCCACCCAGCCGCCCAGAACGCACTGGACGAACTATATTGAGGACGTCATTCGCAACCGTTTCGGGCCGGAGGCGCTCTATACCCAAGGCCTGCAGATCGAGTCGTCCCTCGATCCGCGGGTTCAGCAGCTCGCCGAGCAGCTTGTCGCGGGTAATGAGGGCGTTCGCAATCTGGCCCGCGCCAATAACACCTCGGTAGTCGTCATCGACGTGCAGACGAGCCAGGTCCTGGCGATGGTCGGGAGCAAGAACTTCGACGATCCCTCTATCGCCGGGCAAGTCAACGTCAGCTTGGCAGGGCGCCAACCAGGATCGTCGATCAAGCCGCTGGTGTACCTCGCCGGCTTCGAGCGGGGTCTGTATCCGGCCGTGCAAGTCGACGATCGCCGCACGGCGTTCTCTGCGCCGCCCGGCCAGCCGCCTTACATGCCGGCCAACTACGAGGACAAGTACTACGGCCGCGTTACGTTGCGCGACGCACTCGGGAACAGCCTCAACGTACCCGCGGTCAAGACGCTGAAGTACGTCGGTGTGCCGGCGCTGAAGGACATGGCGCGTCGCCTGGGCATCACAACGCTCGATTCTTGGGATGACCGGTGGCTCTCGCTCACCCTGGGTGGCGGCGAAGTCCGCCTTCTCGAGCTGACCAATGCGTACGCGGCGATCTCCCGCGAGGGGAAGTACCTGCCAGCCGAGCCCTTTCTCAAGGTGACCGATGCTATAGGCAACGTGGTCTACGAGGCATCGCCTCAGCCCACCGGAAGGCAAGTCGTCGATCCGCGCTTCGCCTACCAACTCCTCAGCATCATGGGTGACGCCACAGCTCGGCAGGTGACGTTCGGGGCGTCATCGCCGCTCAATCTGGATCGTCCGCACATGGTGAAAACTGGAACGACCGATGACTATCGCGACACGTGGACCGTCGGCTGTGTGCCCCAAGTGTGCGTGGGCGTGTGGATGGGCAACACCAATAGCGCTCCCATGGTGAAGGTTTCAAGCTCTCTGACGGCTGGTAGGGTCTGGGTCGACTTGATCCAAGCGTTGGTCGCCGAGTACGACTGGCCGCCCGAAGAGTTCGCCCAGCCGGATGGCGTTGTGATCGTGCAGGACTCCAGCCGAAATGGCGCGCGCCCAGGAGGCGGACCTCGCAAGGAGGTCTACCTGCCAGGCCAGGTCGATCAGCGCGTATTCCTCGACATGGACTGGAGGGCGCCAGATTGACATCAGCCCGGATACCTCCCCCCGTAGTCCTCGCGAAAGTGGCGCTTCTTGTGGCGCTCGCAACCCTGTCCAGTGCGTGCCAGCAGACCAACTACCTCACTCAGGTTGCCGCCCGCACCCTGTCGTCCGGTGGCGCTTCGGCATCCGGCCCTGAGCCCTTCATGCCCGAGGTTGCCGGTGTGAACGTGTCGGCCGACCTTCCGCCACCGCAGGTCGATCCCGGCTTCGACTTCGAGCCTATGGACCCCGCAGAAAATGGAAACCTCCAGTATCGGGTCCGCATCAAGCAGGGTGGGAGCCCGGCGCTCGTAGCCCTCGGCAAATTGACGCCGCTCTTTGCGTTGGACGGGAAGGACGCGCCCGAATACGTGAGCGAGCAGTTCTTCGCCGCCAATCCGCACCGAACCCCGTTTTCGATTCAGCCGGGAGATCGTTTCATCTTGAGCCTACCCCCCAACACGTTCGTCGTCCGCTGGGCCGAAGAACGGCAGGAGTTTTTCGGCGGGCCGGCGAACCTGCGGGAGTACGTCAGCGAGCGCGGAGATTTGCTTCGCTACTACCTCACGGACCGCTTCCCCGTCAGGTACGAGATGCAAGATATCAGCCGCCCGGGCGTCGGAGTAGTCCGTTTCAGCTCCGATCTTCCCTTCCTCCTGTCGACCGGGCGCGCGGACCAGCTGCGCCTCGCCCAGCTCGTCTACCGTGTCAACGATCCAGACCTGTTCCAGCTCGAGCAGATGCGATCGCTCATCGCCGGCCTCACGCTTGGAGAGGAGTCGACGCTGGAAGTCGACCGTAGGCGGACTTACATGGACCCGGTCCGTGAGGTCATTCCCAAGGCAAGCGAGGCGATTTCGGTAACGACTCCATCTCGTGCGCACCTTACGCGCTATACATTCACGCTCGATAGCCGGTCGCCGTACGCGGCCGTCGAGGATGCGTTGGGCACGCACACTAGCATCTCGGAGCTCGCCTCTAGCCAGGTGTTCCGAATCGAATACGGCTGGGATGGCAGCGTGCGGGTGTACTACAGGACCGGCGCCGACGACGCCCGTGGCAAACGGGATCCGTTCGAGCTCCGGGAGGACGACCGCTGGGCCCAGATCTACGATTCGCTCGGACACCTGCCGGACCCGCCGGTGAAATGGGGAGTCGGGCAGCCCTCGGACCTCGATCCCTTCCCGTCGGCTCGCGATCCACAACAGCGCACCGAGGGTGGCGAGCCGTCCTATGATTTCTTGGTTCCAGGCCGTGCGCTCGTCCTGACGTTCTTACCTACGCGGTTGCGTTCGGACGCCCGGGCTGAGCAAGAGTTCCGCTCCAATCTCAGAGAGATGCAGGAGCAGCTACGCGGGGGACTCGATCAGACGAGCTGGATCATGGACTTCGTCGACGCGTCCCGGCGCGAACCGCTCAACGCCGCGGTCGTGGACGCAGAGACGGGCGGTCAATCTCTCGTGAATAACTGATCCTCGCTGAGCTCGTCCGCAACCGAGGCACGCAGGCTCCACCGAATCGTTAGACGCTGGTGGAGCCTGCGTGCGCAGAGTCTATTTAACCCTTGGCGCTCTTGGATCGCGACTTCGCCGACACTCCGGGCTGGGTGAGCGCTGCTGCCTCTACCCATCCGCGAACCATCATCAGATGCTCGTCCTCGGAAAGAAGAGCCTCCTCGAACTCCTTGACCAGCTCCTTGCGTCCGAGCTCCGTTGCCAGCTTCGTGAGCAACACCCAGGCGTCGTTGTCATCGAGCTCGGCCGTTAGGAGTGCCCCAAGGCACTCGTCCACGGTTGTTCGAGGGTCAGTGAGAACCTGCACCAAACCCGATGACATCACCCCGACGATATCCGCCGCAGGGGTTACCGCGGTCGGATCCCCCCCGAGTTGCTCGATCATCTGGCTCAGCATCAGGAAGTGCTCGCGCTCCTCCTCGAGAATGTGCTCGACATCCTTGGGTTCAATGGGACTCTTCGGAACGTCGACGGAAATCAGCTTTCCCAGAAAGGCCTCGTAGAGCCGCGTACCGGTTCGTTCGAAGGCTAGCCGTTCGCCCAGCTTGTTGGTCAGTATGAGCGGAAGCCCATCTTTGGCCCCACCTCTCGGTGGGGGAGGGATCGAGCCCACGGGTTCCGCTGCTTGGATATAGGGGGCGCGGATGGTCATCAATGTAGAGCTATCGCCGGATGACGTCGGCGGAAATTCGCTCACGCCTTCGATCATCTTCCGGCTGAGCTCCGGCGCGAGTGTGATGCCTGTTCGATTCATTCGCGATTGCCTTGCTTTCATGCCGTCTTCTTCCTCCGGATGGGCGGTTCGCTCCGGGCGATGGAGAGCTCGGTCCCTGGGGTCCAGAGGTACCCAGCCGAAACAGTGTCCGACGGGGAATCCTCCCGGTTCATCTGCTTGCGGTAGAGCACGGATGGGGAATCATCGCCCTCCTCGGACTTGTTGATGAACTCGGGCCCTCTCGCCCGCAGATCAACCTCGTTCCGCAGAGTCTCGCGTACGAACTCGCGTTGGCTCGAGTAGTCGATCGGCTCCGGTAGCTCGGCCGGGAGGAACTGTGCGGGGTCTTGCTTGGCCACGTCCTGACAGATCTCCATGACGTAGTGCAAGTGTCCCAACTCGTAGTCGAGGAACCGCTCCCAAATCGCTTTGATGCGCGGGTTGCTCTCGGTCTGAACGCAGCTCCAGTAGTTGTAGACCTCCGCTGCTTCGTGCATGAGCCACTTCTCGATCCACGACTCCGTCGGGTCGATGATCGATTCATACTGCGTCACGTGCTGCTCCTCGATCGAAGCGATCTCGGCGTAGAGCTGCCGCGCGACGGGATCTGCAAACATAGGGCCGATGGTCATGTAGTAGTCGTGGGTCTGGTTTTCGCCCGCCATGATCGTGAGAGCGTTGAGCTTCGTGATCGGGGCAGCGCTCGTTCGGTCATAGGGGTTTCGGAGGTCATCCTCTGGCGCTCGATGCTCGACCGAGGTCGGACGGCCCGGCACCACATCGGTGTAGCTCTGGAGAATCGAGTTCGAATCCTTGCCCATCACTCGGTCCATGAGGGCAGAGTAGCGGTACATGTGGTCGAAGTCTTCCAGCAGGCCAAACCGGTAGACCTGAGCGAGATACGGATCGGGTTCGTGCTGCGCTACGCTGGCAGTCACTTCGATGGCGACCTGCTCGAAAACGATCGTGGTTTCAAGGGGACTCAGGTCCGAGGGAAGCAGCCAGTTCACGAGGGTTTGCTGGTGCTGCTCGCTTCTCCGGATGCGAGCGAGTGGTAGCTGAAGGTCTTTGTTCATGCGTGCGCAAGCGTGCGAGAATCGAACGGCCTCGGATTCGATTCCGTTCATCAGAACGATACGAACCTTCGTGAAGGCGTCGTCGTCGAGCTTGCTGCTCGGAGGTTGAACCAGGTCGCGCCACGTGAATTGTTGACGGTCGAGTGGGGTTCCTCTTTCGCGGATGATGTCTAGCGCCATCGCTCTCTCCTTGTGTCTAGGGCTATCAAAGAGAATGTCCGATTTGCGGCGACGCCAACATTGCCAAACGTGCCCGTTCAGTGAACGCAGCAGCTCAGGGTGTATCGTTTTGAGCAGCTTTTCGTCGTACCGTCTCGAGCGTCTCGGTCGTTCAATAGAAAAGGCCTGGAGGGTGTGCTGGTGGGTATTGCTCAGAAGGTCGGAAACATCGCCGGCGATCTCGATCGTATGTCCTTGGCACGCCTCCCGATTCTCCCTGCGCGACGGCCAGGTAGCAGATGGTCCCGCGACGTTCCCCGAGCCTTCATTTGAGACGCGCGCCCGAGACGGAAAGATCGAAGTGCGTCCCGCCCGTGGCCCAAGGAACTAACACCCGTATCATCTTCCGAGCTGCTCGGTGCAAATTGCTCTGGAGAACTGCGGGAGGCGCGAGTAACGTGCGGAATCGAATTGTCCTGATGATCACAGCGCTCGTCATCGCGGGCTGCGCCCAGCCCACGGCGCCCGCGGCGACGGGGTCTGGCTCGTCCTCTCAGTTGGCGCAACCTGCGGCCGCGCCGACTACCTTGCAGGCGGTTATGAAGGTCGAGCCCGCTAGCTTGGCAGCTCGACCACTCACGCCAACAGGTATCAGCATTGCCCTGCCCCAGCGGATGTTCAACGCTAACCTGGACATCGACGATGGACAAGAGCAGGCCCATCCCTACCTTGCCGAAGCGCTGCCGAAGGTAGGAACCGATTCCTGGCAGGTGTTCCCGGATGGGCGCATGCAGACGACCTGGCGGCTTCGGCCCGGCCTGACCTGGCACGACGGCACCGCGGCCTCTGCTGACGACTTCGTCTTCGCCCTTAAGATCTATGAGACCCCCGAGCTCGGGCAAGCCAGTTCGACGCCGATCCCGCAGATCGAGAGCGTCGTTGCGCCGGACAGTCGGACCGTCGTATTCAACTGGAAGCGGCTCTACCCTCAGGCCGCCGCCATGGGTGGAGACTTTCAAGCCCTTCCCCGCCACATCCTCGAAGCGTCGTACGAGCAAGGCGACATGATTGCGTTCTCGAATCTTCCGTTCTGGGCATCGCAGTACGTCGGGCTCGGCCCCTACAAGCTCGACCGTTGGGAGCCCGGCGCAATGATCCAGGGCGTGGCGTTCGACGGCCACATCTCGGGTCGCTCGAAGATCGATCGCGTCGTCGTCCGGTTCATGCCCGACGAGAACACGGCTCTCACGAATCTGCTCGCCGGTGACGTGCACTTCGCCACCGATCGGACGATCCGCTTCGAGCAGGCCCAGGTGTTGCGACAGCGCTGGGGCACGGCGGGCGGGACCGCGATCCTCACGCCCGCGCAGCCACGGTTCCTCGCGGTCCAGCAGCGGGCTGAGTACGCGAACCCACGGCTGCTCCTCGATCTCCGCGGCCGACAAGCGATGGCTCATGCGATGGATCGAAACGCCCTCAATGAAGGGATCTTCGTCGGGCAGGGGGCGCCCACCGAAACGCTCATCACACCCTACTTCGAGGCGTATCAAGACGTTGAACGCGGAATCGTGAAGTATCCATTCGACCCACGTCAGGTGGAGCAGCTCCTGAACGAATCGGGATATGCGAAGGGCTCAGACGGCTTCTTCGCCAACGCTGGCGGACGATTTTCCGTCGGATATCTCCAGGAGGCGGGTGATCAAACCCAACGCGAGATGGCGATCATCACGGATACGTGGCGCCAGGTCGGCATCGACTCCCAGGCGACGGTGATGTCCTCGACTCAGCTCCGCGACTACCAGGTGCGGGACACGTACCCAGGCGTCTACGCCTCCGCAATGGGCGGGGCGGTGAAGGGGGGCACGAAAAACCTGTCCAACTGGGTGTCGAGCCAGATTGGCACTGCCGCCAACCGCTGGGCAGGCGCCAACTACAGCGGCTGGTCGAATCCGGACTACGACCGCCTCTACGATCAGTTCTCGAGCACGCTCGACTCAGCCGAGCGCAACCGCCAGGTTGTCCAGATGGCGAGGCACATCAGCGAAGAAGTGGCCGTGATCATGCTGTTTTTCAACTTCAATGTCTCGGCCCACTCGTCGGCAGTGACCGGCCCCGACTCCAAGGCCTTCGACACCCTGGTCGACTGGAACATCGACCAGTGGCAGATGCGCTAGCTCTTACAGGCCGTAGAAGACCTTCGCGTTGTCGGTCACGATTTTGGTCGCGACCGTCTGGCTGAACTCCCCGCGCGTCGCCATGTCCACGATCGCTTGGTGTGCTCGCATCTCAGCCGATTGATCGACGTGGCTGTAGTCCGTGCCGATCATCAAGTAGTCTTCGGCGCCGAAGTTATCCACGAGGTACGGGATGTCGTCCTCGGTGTCGCAAGTAACGTAGAACCGATTGTGCGCGAGCCAGCCCGTCTTGTAGTCGTACCCGGCCCTGTCGGCCTTTCCGCGCATCCCAATGTCTTTCATGATGTATGGGATCCACGAGGCCCCGGTCTCGATGAACCCGCAGCGCAGCTTCGGGAACTGGTCAGGGACGCCCGCAGAGGCCAGCGACCCAGCGGCTGAGATCACGTTGAAAACGGACACGCGGCCCGAATCGTTGGTATTCGACACGTTCGGGTCGCCTACTCCTTGATGAATGCAGATGGCTAGGTCGAGGCGCTCCGCCTCCTCATAGAGCGGGAAGAAGTACGGATCGCTTGCGGCTCGCGCGCCAGCCTCGATCCCCTTCTTCATCACCCCGCAGGCGCCGTGGTCTTTCGCGAATCGCAGCTCCTCGACAGCCTTGTCGATGCTTAGGACTGGAATCTGTGCCACCCAGCGGAGCCTCCCGCTGCTCGCCGAGGTCCGGTCGGCGATCCATCGGTTGTATGCGCGGTAGAGCGCAAGCTCGACTTCCGGCTGATCGGTTACCGAGTGGAGGAACGTTGTTGGGAACAACACCTGCACGTCGATGCCGAGCTCGTCCATGTGGCGCAGCCGGGCGGGGACGTCGAGCAGCTCCCGCGTCTCGCGCGTTGTCCCTGTCGCTTGATCGCTTCGGAAGCGCCGCAATCGCGCGTTCCCGCTGATGAGCCAGAGCCGATGCCGTCGACCATCGGAGGGACCGACCGCCTCCCCGTCGGAGAGCTCGAAGCTGATGGGCTTGAGACGCCGCTCCGACTCGTCCAGGTATTCCCACGTGTCCTCGGTCTCGTCGATGTGAGCGTCCGCATCAATCGCACGCAATGTATCCCTCCGACGCCCGACAGCTGCGCTGGCTTGGTCCAATCTAGCTTTGTCCATTCAGCAATGACAGATGTCCGTCAGCATCGCAGCAGATGCCGCATGCGAAACTCTCATGACTGCAGCGGCTTAAGAACCTCGCCCCTGGCCACGACTCGTCTGCCTTCGGTGATGTTGAATTTGGCGTGAGGCTCTACACGTCCTTCGATGAGCTCCGGATGAAGTGGTAGGACTCTCGCTTCGCGCGTCTCTCCGGGGTTGACCGGGCTGTCGCCGTCAAAAAACAGAACGCAGTCGTTGTAGCGCTCCTTACCTTCTTCATGGAGACCAAAGTCCGCGGTTGGTCGATATCCGGATTGAACTGGGCTTGTTCGTCCTCCATCTTCTGTCTTGAGGAAGGACAGCCTGGCTCTGAATTCACTCTCTTTCGGCACCTACGTCATCCGACACGGAATCGTGGGAAGCTCAAGAATCGCTACAACCCTATTGAACTCCTCAAGACGTTCTTGTCCACAACCACAGTTACGTAGCCGTCGGTAATCAGCCGTTGGAGTTTCTCAAGAAGCCAAACCGTCATCTCAGCCTCAACGATCGCGAATGGCCGGAAATCGAGTCGAAACAGCAGTCGCCCGATGTCGGCGGCTTCGACAGCAGACAAGACGAACAGCTTGGCCTCCATACTACCACTCGCTGGGCGAAACCCCGCGAATCGCCTGACGTCGGCCAGCTCTTCGAGCGACATGGCGCGGAAGAGCGAAAGGCGAGTCAGCTCATCCGTCACGTCACCTCCTGCGCCGCACTCCATACACTGTCGCTCGGCGAGAGTCTACCTTCGAATCAACCGAAGGAGGAGCCTCCTGCGAGATAAGGCTTGATGGTTGTCCTTGCAGGCGGCGCTGGCGTAGGGCGACCGTCTTCGGCACAATGGTCCAAGTACGTGAGGAGGAAGCGGCGATGCGCTTCGGCACCTTCAGCTACAACCAGGCGCGGCCCAGCGTGCCCGAGCCACAGGCCTTCGAAGAGCTGCTGGAGCAGATCGAGCTGACCGACCGCCTCGGTTTCGACGACGCCTGGTTCGCGGAGCACCACCACTCAGACTACGGGCTCCTCGCATCGCCAAACCTCATCATCGCGGCCCTCGCCCGTCGAACCGTGCGGCTTCGGCTCGGGAACCTGGTCAACGTGCTGCCCCTCCACGACCCGATTCGCCTCGCGGAGGAGTGCGCGATTCTGGACATCCTCACGGGCGGCCGGTTGAACGTCGGGATCGGCCGCGGCGTTCCCAGAGACGACATCAAACACGGGCTCGACGTCGATACCGCCCGGGCGCGTTTCTCGGAGGGTGTCGACATACTCATGAAGGCTTGGACGGGCGAAACCTTCTCCCACGACGGTGCCACGTGGACGTACAAGGAGATCTCGTGTCGGCCGCAGCCCGTTCAGCGGCCGCACCCACCCATCTACTACGGTGCCGGCTCGCCCGACAGCGCGCGCGAGGTGGCTCGCCGCGGCTGGCATCTCGCGATGTCTCGCCAGCCGCTCCATAACATCGCCGCGACCACGGCGGCCTATCGAGACGAGCTCAACATTCTCGGAAAGCCAGCCGGGGCAGGCAGCACCGTGCTGGCACGCGACATCTACGTGGCAGAGACGGACGAGCAGGCTTGGGCCGAGGCAGGGCCTGAGATCGCTCGCTTCTGGCAGCTCGCCCTCGACAACGTCTGGCGGCACGAGCCCATCGGCATCGACGACCTGCCGCGCCTGACGTCCAAAATCGGGTACTTCCAGGGCGGTCTCACGCAGGAGCGGCTCGATGAATGGGGCATATCCATCGTGGGCAGCCCCAAGACCGTGAGCCGTCGCATCCGCCACATCATGGAGGTCGCCGCCCCCGACAGCCTCGTTGGCCTGTTCGCCTACGGCAACCTGAGCCACGAGCAGGTGATGCGATCGATCAACCTCTTCGCGACCGAGGTCAGGCCAACACTGGCTGTGGAGCCCGTCGGCGCTCGACCGGCGCAGTAGCAGTTCACCCACTGAAGCAGGAGGCAGGTATGCACGAGCCGGTGATCGACGCCGACGGACACATCATGGAGGAGCACGGGGCGCTCTACGACCATATCACCGGCCCGTATGGTGAGCTCGAGTGGCATGAAACGTGGTCGCTGTTCGACGCGGATGGCTGGCAGCGTGGACTCGCCCGTAAGGGTCGGCGCGAGGATCCCGACGCGGCGGCTTGGCTGCGGTTCCAGGACGAGCACGGCATCTCGCTGAGCGTCGTCTACCCAACCGCCGGGCTGGCCCTCGGCATGGCGCAGCTCCCGGACTGGGCATCGAGTCTGAGTCAGGGCTACAACGATTGGCTCGCCGATCGATTCACCAAGGTCACGCCTCGAATCAAAGGCGTGGCGCTGCTCGCACCGCAGGACCCGGAAATGGCTGCATCGGAGCTCCGGCGCACGGTCACCGAGCACGGGTTTGTGGGCGGAGTACTTCCCGCCGCAACGCGGAGTGGGGTGCCGCTCTTCGGCTCCCGTTCGTTCGACCCGCTCTGGGAGGAGGCCGTTCGACTGAACGTGCCCGTCGCGGTTCACGGCGGGATCTCCAGCAACCTCGGGCTCGACCGTGTCACCAGCTTTGCCGAGGCCCACTGCTTGGAGCATCCGTGGTCGCAGATGCTTCACCTGACGAACATGGTCTTCCAGGGAACCTTCGACCGATTCCCCAATCTGCGCGTCGCATTCTTGGAAGCGGGCGTCGGCTGGGTGCCCTACATGATGGACCGTCTGGACGAGGATGCGGAAAAGTTCGTCGGCCGATTGGCCAAGCCGCTCGAGCGGCGGCCGAGCGAGTACCTGCGCTCTGGCAACATCTTCTTCACGGCCGAGGTCGAAGAGCGGACGCTGCCGTACGTGATCGATCTCCTGCGAGATGACGTCATCCTCTGGGCATCGGACTTCCCCCACGAGCGCGAGCGTGATGAGTTCGGTGGCGACCTGCCCTATTTCAAGGCGCGCGAAGATATCTCCGCCGAGGTCAAGCGCAAGATCCTGTACGACAACGCGGTCCGCTTCTACGGCCTCAAGCTCTGAGCTAGGAACGCTCCCAGGAGAAGAGCTCCTCGGCCGCCGGCGCGGGTTTGTTGAAGTCGATGTGGGGCGGGAACAGTCGCCGCATCGTGTCCTTGAACCACGTATCGAACGGCTCGGTCGATGCGGCGAACTTCCTGTTCGCCTCCGCTGGGTCTAGGCCTTCCATGTAGGCCACCAGCATGTCCCGAACCGGCGTCCGGTGGATGAAGACCTCCTCACGCGTCATCCCTTTGGCCTCGCGCGACTTCGTTAGCTCAGCTTTTCGCTCGGTGTAGGCTTCGTCCGCGAACTTCCGGGCTTGCTCGAGCTTGCCGGGCAATAGTGGAACGGTGAAAGCCGTTCCACGCGCTCGCCGGGCTGTCGCGGACGGTGAGATCCAGTGGGCGGTTCTTTCGGGGTCTGAGCCTTGCGCATTGCGAAGGTCTATCCCGGTGACCTCTCGGTTCTTCTCGAAGAAGTAGCGATCGATGGGCAACTCCGATCGCGCCATACTGGCCATCGACTCGGCGAAGCTGCCATCGGTTTCGGCGTACGCGATGATCAATGAGCTCCCGTCGGGGTTCCGCTGGAGGTAGGCGCGCTCCACGGCGACACCGGCCCGTCGTCGGGACTCCTTGTACTCAGCCGAGCGCGTCTTCAGGGTTGTGGCCAGCTCTCGACCCGCGGACTCTTTCCCCTGCAGTACTGGAAGCACAATGGCGACTGTGGGCATGAACTTCTCCCGTCTGGCTTCCGTCACATTGTTGGGCGCCTGAGGCACCCTGTCACCCATTGTATGTCTATGCTGTTGAGGAGACTATTCTCGGATCACAAAGCCCGCCCATTATTGGGCCCCCTAGACATCTGCCTTGTCTGTGCGAGACGGGATCAGGTACATATCGCAACGTCCCTATGCGTATTCCGGTACCGTGGTAACCATGAGGCGAGAACAACTCGGCATCGGCAATCTGTTTGACCAAATGCGCGACGCCCTAATCGTTGCGGATGCGACGACGGGGCGAATCGTTTTGTGGAACGCCGCGGCGGAAGCGGTCTTCGGCTACTCTGAGGGCGAAGCCGTCGGACGGATGGTCGAAGATCTGGTGCCTGAGGGACTAAGGGCCGAACACCGTGCCGGCATCGCCCGATACGCGGCCACAGGTCACGGCGCCTATGTCGACCGCGGCGCCATCATGGAGCTGCCCGGTCTTCGCAAAGATGGCACTGAGTTCCATGCCGAGATCTCGTTACACCCAGCCCCGAGCGAAATGGGGGGAGGCCCCTTCGTCGTCGCGCTGGTGCGCGACATCACCGAGCAGAAGCGCCTCGAGGAGCAGCTCGAGCAGTCCCAGCGGATCGAGGCAATCGGGCTCCTCGCCAGCGGCGTTGCGCACGACTTCAACAATCTGCTCCAGGCGATCCTGGGCTTCAGCGAGCTTGCCCTTCAAAAGATTAGCCCTGACGATCAAAACTATATGTTCGTGCAGGAGATCTCGCACGCGGGGCAGCGAGGCGCGGCACTCACTCGCCAACTCCTCGCCTTCGGACGGCGCCAGCAGCTCTCCCCGGAAATCCTCGACCTCAACCACGTGATCGGACTGCTCGAGCACACGATGCGAGCGCTCATGGGCCCACGGATCAACCTGATCACGCAATTCGATCCTGTCCTTCGCCGGATCGAAGCCGACTCGACTCAGCTCGACCAGATCGTTCTCAACCTCGTGACCAACGCGAGGGATGCCATGCCCGGCGGCGGGGAGATCCGGATCGAGACCAAGAACGTCGTGCTGGACGATGCTGGCATTCGGAGCCGGTGGCCAATGACGCCGGGCCCCTACGCCATGATGCAAGTGCGGGACAACGGTCAGGGGATGGACGAGCAGACAAAGGCTCACATCTTCGAGCCTTTTTTTACGACCAAGGCGCACGGCAAAGGCACCGGCCTCGGCCTCGCGAGTGTGTACGGCATCGTGAAGCAGAGTCGCGGCTATATCTGGGTCGACAGCTCCCCCGGCCACGGCGCAACTTTCACGCTCTATTTCCCGCCATCCGAGCGCGATTGGCCGGTGGTAATCGAGCCTCCCGAGGTGCAGCTCGGCGCGCAACCAACCGGCGAGACGATCTTGGTCGTAGACGACGAGCAGCCCGTTCTCGCCCTCGCCCAGGCCGTGCTCAAAGCCAAGGGCTATGGCGTGCTCCAGGCGCATCGCGCCGAGGAAGCGCTGCTCACTGCCGAGCAGTATCCCGAACCGATCCACCTGCTGATCACCGACGTCCTCATGCCCGGCATCAGTGGCCCGGAGCTCGCCCGTCGGCTTCGGGCGCAACGGCCGGATCTCGCCGATTTGAAGGTGCTGTACATGTCCGGCTACAGTCAGCGCATGATCGAGCCCGGGAGTGAGGTGCTGGACGTGATCTCGTTCCTGCAGAAGCCCTTCACGCCCGCCGCGCTCCTCGATAAGGTCGTCGAGCTCCTGGCAAGCAAGACGCCCGCCGGCCGATAGTCTCATCGATTGGCTGCCATCTCCAGACCGTGGATCGCCGCCCCGATGATGCCCGCGGGCACCACCACCACGTGAACCGGCGTGTGTGCGAGCAGCTCGGTGAAGCGGCCCTTCCGCTTGAACGCCCGCATGAAGGTCCCATTGGCGAGCGCGGTTGGCATCCTTGGTGGAATGCCACCCGCCAGGAAGACGCCCCCAGTCGACCAGATCTTCAGGGCGAGGTTACCCGCCTCGGCCCCGAGGATCGAGAGAAACATCTCGAGGGTCGCGGTGCACAGAGGGTTCTCATCGGGCTTGTTCAGTGCGGCTTCGACGATGAGCGGGGTTCGGTCTTCGGCCTCAGCCAGCGCAGCTGCCAAGGGGGGAGACTCTGGCGCGTGTCGAATCTCTCGCAGGTAGTCGTAGATGTTGGGGATTCCGATCCCCGAGCAGACGCGCTCGAAGCTGACGTGGTCGTACCGCTTCATCAGGAACTGGAGGAGCCCGATCTGAAGCGGATCGGTCGGCGCGAAGTCTGCATGGCCGCCTTCGGACGCGTGCGCCTGGTAGCGGGGGCCGTCCCACGTGAGATAGGCCTCTCCGAGGCCTGTCCCCGGCGCGATCACTGAGATGGCGCCGCCGGGCACTGGGGTGCCTGGATTCAGGGTGTAGAGGTCGCCGGCCGTCAGCGCCGGCACGGCAATGGCTATTGCCTCGAGGTCGTTCAGCAGGTGCACGTCGCGGAGACCGAGTACGTTGGCCACGGTTGCCGCCTCGGTAACCCATGGCAGGTTCGTCATCTTGGCGCTGCCAGCGATGACCGGCGCCGCGATGGCGAAGCAACCGGTATCGACTTCCAGGCCAGCGCCGGCGAGAAAGGCCTTGGCCATCGCTTCGAGGCTTGGATAGTCCGCGCTCGGAAGCTGCGCGTGCGCGATGGGCGTCCTCGGCCCGGCGCTTGGCTCGTATACCGCCAGATCAGTCTTCGTTCCGCCGATGTCACCAGCGAGAAGCGTCGTTCCTGCTCCCCCCACATGATATGAACAAGGCGCCTGGCCGGGGTTGGTCCGTCTCTACCGTTCAGGATACGAATTTCGAGGCTTGGCGGGCGCGTATCATATCGAGAGCAGTACGTCCTCGATGCCGCCGGAGCACGCCGTGATCGAACCGATAGCGCGTCTTCGCAGCCTCTCAATTCTCCATGCCATGAGTGAAGCCTAACGTGGGCTCCCCGATTCTCATCGTGCCCTCGGTCCTTTCTGCCGACTTCACACGGTTGGGAGAAGACGTCAAGGCCGTCGCGGCGGCGGGGGCCGACCGAATCCAGATCGACGTGATGGATGGGCATTTCGTCCCGAACCTCACCATGGGCCCCCTGGTCGCGGAGGCGATCCGTGGCGTGACGTCGCTGCCTCTCGAAGTGCAACTGATGGTGAGTAATCCCGAGCTCCTGATTCCGTTGTTCGTCAAGGCGGGTGCGGACTTCATACAGGTGCACGTGGAGTCGACGCATCTGCTCTACCGCGCCGTTACGTCGATTACCGAAGCTGGCGCGCGAGCAGCGGTGGCCATCAATCCGGGCACGCCCATCGAGGCCCTGCGGGAGGTCCTCCCGTACGTGAGCCAGATCAACATCATGACAGTCGAACCTGGCTTCGGAGGCCAAACCTTCATTCGAACGAGTCCGGATCGGATCAGAAGGGTGCGTGACATGGCGCCTGACGTGGAGATCGAAGTGGACGGCGGGATTGACGTCCGTACCGCGCCGCTCGCGGTCGAGGCTGGCGCGACCGTCCTCGTCGCGGGCACCGCTGTGTACGGCTACCCCGGGGGCCCGTCTGCCGGCATCAAAGCCCTGCGAGACGCCGTTGCCTGATCGAGAGGAGCTGAAAGCCGCTGCCGCCACCCGGGCGCTCGACTGGATCGAGCCTGGGATGATCGTGGGGCTCGGTTCCGGCACGACGGCTCGCTACTTCGTCGAGGGGTTGGGACGGCGCGTATCGGAGGGCCTCATGGTCACGGGCGTGCCGACCTCGCGGACCACGGCCGACCTTGCGCGCTTCGTGGGGATCCCGTTGACCGATGACGTACCCAACGGCATCGACGTCGCCGTAGACGGCGCCGACGAGATCGATCCCGATCTGCAGCTCGTGAAGGGTCGGGGTGGCGCGCTCGTTCGCGAAAAGCTCGTGGCTGCCGCGGCCCGACGGTTCATCGTCATCGCCGATGACTCCAAGCTTGTATCCCGGCTAGGGGTGGGACCGCTCCCGGTTGAGCTGTTGCCCTTCCTCCGCGAACAGACACAGCGTCGACTAGAGGCCATCGGGGCGAGTTGTCAACTTCGGGATGGTCCGTCTGGGCCGTTCGTGACGGACAACGGCAACGTGATCGTCGATCTCGGCTTCTCGCAACCGCTCGCCGATCCGAGGGAGATGGCGACGCGGCTCAAACAAACGCTTGGGGTGGTCGACCATGGCATCTTTATCGACCTGGCGGATGCGTGTGTGATTGCATCCGAAGCGGGAGTGACGGTGATGGAATCGAAAGACCGAGCGGCAGTCCGCTGAGCGCGTAGGCGCGGCAGGGCAGCTTCACTATTCGATTCGCAGGAGGAAGCGACAGTGGAGATCGGAATGATCGGGCTGGGCCGCATGGGCGGCAACATGGCGAGCCGGCTTCTGCAGCGGGGCCATCGCGTGATCGTTCTCAACCGCTCGCCCGGTCCCGTCAAGGAGAAGGAAGCCGAAGGGGCAGTCGGCAGCTATGCGGTCGACGAGTTCGTCGCAAAATTCGAAGAGCGGCCTCGGGTCATGTGGATCATGCTCCCCGCTGGTGAGCTCACCACCGATATGATCCGCCAGCTCACGGAGCGCGGAGATCCGGGCGACATCATCATCGACGGCGGCAACAGCAACTGGAAGATCGCCCTTCAGGACGCCGAGATCGCGAAGGCAAAGGGTCTTCGCTACCTCGATGCGGGCACCTCGGGCGGTGTGTGGGGCCTGGAGAACGGTTACTGCCTCATGGTTGGAGGCCGGAAGGACGCGTTCGATCATTGTCGACCGGCGTTCCGCGATCTGGCGCCAGATGATGGTGGCCTTGTCCATACGGGCCCCGAAGGATCTGGCCACTTCGTGAAGATGGTTCACAACGGCGTCGAATACGGGATGATGGCGGCGTATGCGGAGGGTTTCGAGATCATGAAGCAGGCGAACGCTTTTCCAGGCATGGATCTGCACGCCATCGCCGAGGCGTGGAGGACCGGCAGCGTCGTTCGCTCGTGGCTGCTCGACCTCATCGCCCACGGGCTGAGCGTCGACCCGGAGCTATCGAAACTCAAAGGGTTTGTCGAGGACACAGGCGAGGGCCGATGGACGGTCGAGGCCGCGATCGAAGAGGCCGTGCCCGCTCCGGTTATCGCGGCGTCGCTCTTTGCTCGCTTCCGGAGCCGCCAGGAAGACACGTTCGCAGATAAGATGCTCGCGATGATGCGGAACGAGTTCGGCGGTCACGCGGTGGTGACCCAGGACACCGGCGGGGGACACTGAGGTCGCCGTGTACCTGTCCCCTCTCCCTCTGGGAGAGGGTTAGGGTGGGGCGAAACCGGACGAGCGCACTAAATTCGGGGCACCCTGCTGGAGGTAGGATGAGCGCTGGTACGTCCGTTGCCACGTTGGGGCTACGCTCCGAGAGCGAACCGGCCCCACGGGCGGATGCGATTGTCCTCTTCGGCGCAACCGGCGATCTAGCGTTCAAGAAGCTCTTCCCCGCCCTGTACCACCTCGCCCAGGACAACCGGCTGAGTATTCCCATCTTCGGCGTCGGGAGATCTGAGTGGGACGACGAGCGGCTCCGCCAACGCGCGCACGACGCGATACTTGCGCAGGACGGATCGGTCGACGAAACGGTCTTTGAGCATCTGGCACGCCTGCTGACGTTTCTCAACGGTGACTACCAGAGCACCGAGACTTTCATGCGACTCAAAGAGCTTCTCAAGACAGCGGAGCATCCCCTCTTCTACCTCGCGATCCCGCCGAGCGTATTCCCGAGTGTCATCAACTGCCTCGCGGAGAGTAGGCTCAACAACGGCGCGCGAGTGGTGATCGAGAAGCCGTTCGGAAGAGACCTGCAATCGGCGAAGGAGCTGAACGCGGTATTACACAGCGCATTCCCGGAAGATGCTATCTACCGAATAGACCATTTCCTCGGGAAGGAGACGGTTCAGAACCTCCTCGTGTTTCGTTTTGCCAATGGCCTGCTGGAGCCTATCTGGAACCGTCGGTACATCTCCAACGTGCAGGTCTCGATGGCCGAGTCGTTCGGCGTCGAGGGGCGCGGCGGCTTCTATGAAGAGGTTGGGGCTCTGCGCGACGTCGTGCAGAACCATCTGCTCGAGGTTGTGGCGCTCCTCGCGATGGAGCCTCCAATAGGCGTGGACGCTGAGGATCTTCGGGACGAAAAGGTCAAGGTGTTCCGAGCCACCCGCGCTGTGAATCCCACTGACGTGGTTCGTGGTCAATACATCGGATATCGCCAGGAAAAAAACGTTGCGTCCGACTCTCAAGTAGAAACGTTCGTCGCCCTGAAGCTGGCGATCGAATCCTGGAGATGGGCGGGCGTACCGTTCTACATACGCGCGGGCAAGCGGCTTGCCACCACGGGCCTCGAGGCGGTCGTCGAGTTCCACAATCCGCCTGAGCTGCTCTTTGCCGAACCGGGCGCGCCCCCGCCCCACCCGAATCACCTCCGCTTTCGCCTCGGCGGAAGGAGCGAGGGGATCAGCCTCTCACTCCAGGCGAAAGTGCCGGGGGGTGAGATCACGACGCAACCAGTCGCGCTCGGGTTCAACTACGACCAGGAGTTCGGCTCCGACCGCATGGAGGCGTACGAACGGTTGCTCGGCGACGCGATCGAGGGACATCCCGCGCTGTTCGCCCGCGAGGACAGCGTTGAGCAGACGTGGCGCATCGTCACGCCAGTCCTGGACCAGCCGAGCAAGCTTCGCTTCTACGAGCCGGGCTCGTGGGGTCCCGACGAGGCCGAAGAGCTCGCGGCGCCGAGCGGCGGCTGGCACAACCCCGGTGAGACACCTTAGGGACGGAGGGAACGATGACCGCACAAGCCACCAACCCGCTGCTGCGCCTGCAGGAATTTGGTCAGTCCGTCTGGTTGGACTATCTGCGCCGCAACCTCATCACCGAGGGCGGGCTCCAGCGGCTGATAGAAGAAGACGGACTCCGCGGCGTTACTTCTAACCCGTCCATCTTCGAGAAGGCGATCGCCGGCAGCACGGACTACACGGAAGAGCTGAGGAGCTTGGAGGGCGCCGACGACCGCGACGCGATGGAGATCTATGAACACCTCGCGATCGCAGACATCCAGGCGGCTGCCGACGTCCTTCGCCCCGTGTATGACGCCACAGATCGACACGATGGCTACGTAAGCCTCGAGGTCTCCCCCTACCTGGCCCGCGATACGCAGGGAACGACGGATGAAGCGCGACGCCTCTGGCGGCTGGTTGGGCGCGAAAACTTGATGGTCAAGGTCCCCGCTACTCCCGAAGGGATTCCCGCGATCGAGACCCTCATCGGCGAGGGGATCAACATCAACGTGACGCTGCTCTTCGGTATAGAGATGTATGAGCGCGTGGTCGAGGCATTCCTCGCCGGGCTCGAACAGCACGCGGCGGCCGGTGGGGATCTGCATCGAGTGGCGAGCGTAGCGAGTTTCTTCGTCAGCCGCGTCGACTCCGCGGCGGATGCCAGGATCACCAAGCTTCTGGCCGAGAACCCGAGCCCACAACGGCGCGCGCAGCTTCAGGGTCTGCTGGGCAAAGTCGCGGTGGCGAACGCAAAGCTGACGTACCGTCGCTACAAGGAGCTGTTCAGCGGTCCCCGCTGGGCCGAGCTGAACGGCAAGAATGCCCAGACCCAGCGGCTCCTGTGGGCGAGCACGAGCACGAAGAATCCGAGCTATCGCGACGTGATGTACCTCGAGGAGCTCGTCGGGCCCGAAACCGTGACTACTGTCCCCCCCGTAACGCTGGATGCGTTCCGTGACCACGGCATCGTCCGTCCGAGCCTCGAAGAGGACGTTGAAGAGGCCGAGGACGCCATCCAGACGCTGGAGGCCGCGGGAATCCCTCTCAGGGGGTTGACGGACGAGTTGATGGAGGAGGGCGTGAGGCTCTTCGCCGACTCCTTCGACAAACTGCTTGGCGCCGTCGAAGAGCGACGGCGTGAGATCCTTGGCCGCTGCATCGACCGGCAGACAGCTACGCTAGCTCCGGTCCTAGACGAGCCGGTGAAGCAGACGCTGGAAGTGTGGCGCGCCGAGGGCAAAGTTCGCCGCCTCTGGAAGGGCGATGCGTCCCTCTGGACGGGAACCGACGAGGCGAATTGGCTCGGCTGGCTCAACATCACCGAGCTCGAGCAGGACAACGTCGTCCGTTTCATTCGACTCGCCACCGAGGTGCAGGAAGCGGGCTTCACCCACGCGGTGGTGCTCGGGATGGGCGGCTCCAGCCTCGCGCCCGAGGTGATGGCGACGACGTTTGGCAAGATCGAGGGGCATCCGGAGCTGCACGTCCTGGACTCGACGGACCCTGCACAGGTCCGCCACACCGAGGAGTCTGTCGACCTCGCTCACACGCTCTTCATCGTGTCGAGCAAGTCAGGCACGACCCTCGAGCCCAACATCCTGAAGGACTACTTCTTCGAGCGGGTCAAGCAAGTGGTCGGCGAGAGCGAGGTGGGATCGCGGTTCATTGCGATCACGGATCCGGGCTCCAAGCTGGAGGAGGTCGCTGAGCGCGACGGCTTCCGCCACATCTTCCACGGCGCTCCGAGCATTGGAGGGCGCTACTCAGCCCTCTCGGATTTCGGGCTCGTACCCGCTGCCATCGCCGGCATCGACGTGGCTCGGTTCCTCGAGAGCGCGGACGTGATGGCCCACTCGTGCGCGCCCAGCGTCCCGCCGAACGAAAACCCGGGGGTAATCCTGGGCACGATCCTGGGCGTGGCCGCGAACCAGGGCCGCGACAAAGTGACGATCGTCGCGTCCCCAGGCATCGCCAACGTGGGCGTATGGATCGAACAGCTCCTCGCCGAGTCCACAGGGAAGCAGGACAAGGGACTGATCCCAGTCGACCGAGAGGCTCTAGGCGAGCCGGGGATCTACACCGGCAACCGCATCTTCGCCTACCTGCGACTCGACAACGACTTCGATCCGTCCCAGGATGCTGCCATCGAGGCTCTGGAGCGCGAAGGCCAACCAGTCGTGCGCATCGCCATAGCCGGTCCCTACGAGCTCGGTCAGGAGTTCTTCCGCTGGGAGATGGCCACGGCGGTAGCGGGCTCCATCATGCACATCAACCCCTTCGACCAGCCCGACGTCGAAGAGAGTAAGGACGTCACCCGACAACTCGCTCAGACCTACGAGGAGACTGGGACTCTCCCACCGGAAGAGCCCTTCTTCGAAGAGGACGGAATCGCCCTCTTCACCGACCTCGCCAATACCGCGGCGTTGCGCGCCGCGGTAGTCGGCGCGGGATCGCTCGAGGCGTATGTGCTTGCCCATCTGGATCGTCTGATGCTCCACGACTACTTCGCGTTGCTTGCCTTCGTCGAGCGGAGCGAAGCCAACGAAGAAGTTCTCCAGGCGGTCCGCCACACCGTGCGCGATGGCCGTGGCGTCGCGACAACCCTGGGTTTCGGCCCGCGCTACCTCCACTCGACGGGCCAAGCGTACAAAGGCGGGCCGAACACGGGGGTCTTCCTCCATGTCACCTGCGACGACCCGGCTGACCTGCCCGTGCCCGGTAAGCGCTACACCTTCGGCGTGGTCAAGGCCGCCCAAGCACGCGGCGACTTCGAGGTGCTGACAAAGCGCAACCGCAGAGCCTTGCGAGTCCACATCCGAGGCGATCTTCAGCAGGGTCTCGATCGCCTCAGCGCCGCGGTGACGTCAGCCCTCGCCTAGTCACCGCTTGTGCATTTACGTACTCGAAGGTGACGCTCGTCTGGTTGAAAGTCGCGCCGCTGGCATCGACTGATTTGCCGGGGCGGATGATGGAGACCCGCGACCGCCGATAACCGTCGGGCAGCCATCCGGGATGCCGGAGACCGCTTCCCCCGATCTCGGTGCCCGCACGGGCGATGCTGACGTCGACCAGGTTCGGGTGAGCTCAGAACGGCACGGCGTGGGCACCCTGTGGGGCCGTTGCATCCCAGGGAGGTCCGGCGCGCGCGTAGTGCGATTTCCCCCGAAGGTCGACCACGAGTGCAAGGGCGTTGCTCACCGTTCGGCCGCTGTCGAGCGAATCGGTCACCGGCCCGCGCACCACGACGAAGAACACACGGAGCCTCGAGCTCGTGTGGCCCGCCTCTCGTCCGGTACCGTCACCTCGAGTCTCGTTGTACTGCCCTCCCGCTTCTCGCACGGCCGCTTTCGCTTTGTCGAGCGTCATGCCGCCAACCAGGACCTCGGTCGGACGAGGAACGTAGACGGCTCCCTGGGTCACCAGCCATCCACGGAAGCGTGCGAGGTCCACGGCCTCGCGTTCGGTCAAGAGCCACGGGACGTCGGCCGGAAATGGCGTACCTTGGCCTCTGTCGTTCTGTAAAGCCGTGGCAGGAAGTTGGACATCGTCGTCTGTAAGCGCGGACCCGAGCGGGCCAACGCAGCCAGCGCATAACGCTCCGGTGATGACGAAAACCGCCACTATCAGATAGCGACCACCGGCGGCTCCCTTCATGTCCGCCGTGGGGGAACCATGAGTCGAAACCAGGCAGTGCCCAGGACAGCGGCCGCCATGAAGAGGTCGATCCAAAACAAGCCACCCAAGATCGACGGTGCTCCAAGCAATGCTTTGTTTCCCGAAAATTGCTGTGGCGGGTAACGCTCTAGCAGGACCCAGGAGGTCGCGAGTGCAGCCCCTGCGTGCGATATGGCAGTTTCGGAAGCTGCGGTGGCCGCGACGTAGTCGTCTCGTTCGAACGCGGCACGCGCCTCATGGAAGACAGCGATCGCAGCGTCAGTTTCCGCGGCAGCCGCTTCCAATTGGATGCGCTCTGCCTCTTCAATGCTGAAGGGCTCGCACGCTGGACCGACGTTGCACCGTCTACCCTCCGTCGCCGCGCGGAGCAGGCGCTTCGCATGGGCGAAATCGCTCCCCTCCGGAGAGAGTGGTCGGCGGTTCAGGACGTCGGTCGGCGCCAGTGCTGCCGACAGAGCCAAGAGACGTGCCTCCAATCGAATGCTTTCCTGCTCAGCATGAGAAAGGAGCGATTTCTTCGCCAGGAAAGCAAGAAGATCGATGATGAATACCGCGTTGTCCGCGTCGGCGATAGCGCTCTGCGGAGGCCGCGGATGGTGTGGCCCAGATAGTGAGAGCGGTCATCGACGCCGCCAGCAGGACCGGTACCAGACGGTATCGCCGGTGAGCAGTCGTTGGCCGGCCGGGACGAACCATTGTTGCGCTAGTTCGGCGACATCATGATCATCGTGCTGGGGCCAAACATGGGTTCCGAACCGGATGAGAACACGAGCACCGATGCCGCACGACGATCTCCGCCAGGCAACTCGATGACCTGCAAGATTCCGTACCAATCTGGCCGATCGGGAAGGCTCCACGTGCTCCACGCTGACGGCCCGTCTGCCCCGTGTTCCGCTCGGTCCCAACCGCCATTTTGCAGATCCTCGGTGAAATGCGCCTCGAGGTCCGTCGCCGAAAGCGAGCTCTCTACGATCGCTGTCGAGCCTGTGACCCCCATGCCCATGCTCTGACCTGTGCTTCCGAAGCGAGCGCCACTCGGTGGTCGCAGAGGTGGAAGGATCGACGTGGGGGACGAGTACTGGGCTTGCGAGGGGATACTGCATGGCGTGTAGTTGCCCAGTCCAAACGACCCTACCGAATAGACGGAGACCCGTACGTCCGCCACGCCTTCGTGCAGGGGTCGCGTGCTCAGCGTTAGGTAGCTATTGCCTCCCGGCTGGCAAAAAAAGCCGGAGAGGCCTGCCGATTGCTGGAAACCGCCGGCCGGACTACCGGACTGCGCGGGCCTGGTCCATCCCTCCTCGGCGAGGGAGCTGGTGTAGAAGTCCAGGGCCTGATTCGCCGTTCCTTGGTAGTCCAGGACCACCTGGAAGATTTCGCCCCGATCACTTCGCTGGGAGCTGCTGCCGACGAGGCGTCCGCCAGGCACGACTGGAAGACTCACCGGCAGCCCATCAGGTGCTTCGCCAGGCAGAATGCGAGCTGTCGACGCTCCGCCTTCTATCAGACCAGAGCTCGCGTTGCTCACCAATCGTTCGGCAAGCTCGCGGAAGGCTGCGTCCGAACCCTGCTGCGTAAACGCAGTCACCACGCTCCCGTTGTGGCTCGATCCACTCATCACACTATTTAGTGCCTGGTTTCCCCAGAACGCCGTGACGGCCAGGACGATAGCGAGAATCCAGCGGCTCATGGTTCCCTCCTCCACAGAATTCAAAGAACGTTCCTCATCGCCAACAGTCAGTCCAGATTACCCCATCCAGCTACGGCACCGGTTGCACCGACGTCGCAATCCGCACCATCGCGTCCTTCCCGAGAGCGCCCTCCAGCCGAAGCACGATGTCCCCTCGCTGCCAGAGCAGGGTGTTGGCGGCCAGCCTGGTGGGCTCCCCCTGAAACTGCGCGTTCCGATCCTGATAAGCGAAGTACGGGTGGGTCCCCTCGATCCATTGGCCGTAACCGCCGCCTACGTTGACGTCCTCCAATCGGGTGCCAGGCGGGAGCCCCTTGCCGGAGTACCCTCGCACCAACGAGCCGTCGAACTGCGTAAGCAGCAGCGCTACGTCTGTCTCGGGCGGCGCACGGATGCCTGGTCGCTCCGTGTACAAGAGGGCCACCTGCCCGCCTGGCGGCGCAGGAGCCACGTAGACCTCGTCGGGCGGTCCCAGCTCCGGCGCCGTCGGCTGCAGGACGGCGTAAGTCACACGTGTCTTCGCCTCGGAAAGCGTCACACGCGGGCCGAGCCCCTGCCGCGTTACCGCGGCCTTCGAGGCGCGCTGAGCGGCCGACGGCTCGAGACGCGGGGACTGAAAGATCCTGATCCCGGGCAGTCCGAGCCGTTCTGCCACTGCCAAGCGGGCGGTGGGTGAGATCACCAGGCCCACAAGAGAGGCCGCGAGGACGACCATTGCCCCGAAGGCGAACCGGAATCTCAGAGATGGCGCCTTCGGCCACAGCTTCCAACGAGTGGGGGAATCAAGGGCGAGGCGGACGCGCACGGCTCTTTCCATCGAAGGGGTGGGCGGATAGACGATGTGACGGCCGACCTCACCGAGAGCGGCCTCCAGCCTAGATCGATCGACGAACGGAGATTGCTCAGCCATTCGAGACTCGTACGGGCTCTTCTTCTGCGTCTGGGGACATGTTGAGCTGCTCTCGCAGCCTGGGCAGGGCGCGGGCCAGACGCGACTTGATGGTGCCCCGCGGACACTGGAGCGCCTCGGCCATCTCCGCCTCGGAGAGATCGAGAAAGTACCGGTATGCGATCACGACGCGATCCTCTTCGCGAAGAGACTCGATAGCCGTCAGGAGTCGCTGACGCTCCGCGGCGGCGACCGTGATCGTTTCAGGAGACGGCGCTGCGTTTTCCGAAGCCGACGGATCCACGGTCCGCAGGGCCAGGGCAGCTCTGCGGCTCGCCGCCTTGCGCCGATTCCGCGCTTCGTTCACGACGATGCGCAAGAGCCACGGGCGCAATGCGGCGCCCGGCCGAAATCGCCTCATGGCGGCGTACGCCTTCACGAACGCGTCCTGAGCTGCATCCTCCGCCTCCCCCGAGTCGCGGAGGTGAGGTACGCCGCGCGGAAGGCCAATTCCTGGTAGCGCTCGACGAGCAGCCCATACGCGCTGACGTCGCCGCGACAGGTTTGCGCGATCAGATCCGCGTCCTCCAGTCGCCGGTCCTCCTCAGCAGAAGTTCATGCCGTTCATACAACCGAGACGCCTTTTCGGTTCCCGATACGGCAACTTCTGTGTCAAACCGGCCGTAGGGTCGCTTCGTCCTGGCCTAACGAACTCCGTGACGCAGCTCGTCTTCGAAGGAGAACGATTGCGCCGAGCAGTGCCGCGCCAACGAGTAGAGCAACCTCGAAATGGGGATCGTTTCGGCGCGCCGTTTTTGGGGGAGCCGCCGCGCTGTTGGGGTCCGCGACAACTTGCCGCAGCACCTTGTCCGCGCGGTCCGACGGGACGAACCACCAGGCAGGCGTCGCCTCTGTTCCTTTTGGCGGATTCAGGACCAGAATCTGCGACCGACCGTCCGCACCGGGATAGTAGTGGAGCCGATCAGAGTAGGCGCTGCCCCAGGACCGTACGAGTTTGTAGGGCGGTGCGTCATCCCCTGCTCGGGGAGAGGCCCTCACGTTTGGGTTGTTGATAATCCCGGGCGAGAGCGCTTCGAGGATGTCAGGGTCTGTGATCGCAATGGGCGCCACGAAGCCCGGTCCGTCCATGGTGACCTGGGTGGGTGGTCCCTTTGCCAGAACTGGCTCGGGTACCACCGATAGGAACGTGGAGACCAATACTATTGCTGCTGCCGTGGGGATTCGTGCCGTCATGACGTGGGTCCTCCACTGATCTTCGCGACTCCGGCCGATGATTTGCCTATTCATACACCTCTCGGCACAAGTCGGTTCCATTGAAACTCTGGGCCAAAGACCAGTTTCGAACCGCTGGCCGTTCGCTTGCGTCTAATGAGCTGTAATGATCGAGGAAGCAAATCGAGACGGGGAGCTCCTGAGTCGCTGTAGAGCCGGCGACCAGGAGGGGTTCCGGGAGCTCGTGGAGCAGCACCATGAGCGAGTGTATCGCGTCGCCTTTGCCCTTCTTGGCAATGACGGAGATGCCCAGGAAGTCGAGCAAGAGGCGTTCGTCAAAGCGTGGCGCAGTCTCGATGGCTTTCGCGGCGATGCGTCGATCGGCACGTGGCTAACGCGCATCGCTATGAACGCAGCTCGAGATCACCTGCGTCGCCGTCGCGCCCGTGGTGTCTGGCATCGGTTGCTCGAGCTGCGCGTTGGCGCGCAATCATCCGATGGCGGGCTGGATGGCTTGGCCGAGCGCGAACGGATCCAGCAAGCGGTACGAAGGCTTAGTCCACCGCTGCGCGATGCGATCGTTCTCCGGTATAGCGCCCAGCTCTCGACCCGTGAGATTGCAGCGGCGCTGGGCTGTCCCGAGGGAACCGTGAAGTCAAGAATCAATGCCGGGCTTGCCAAGCTTCGGGACACACTCGAGGCGGAATCCACTATTCCCGATCAGCCTCCCCATTCCAAAGAGGTCAGACTATGAGCACGACGGGATCAACGGACGCCCTGGATCAGTTGCTGACCGACGCGCTGAGTCCCGGTCGGATTCCGACGGCTGCTGGGACCTGGAGCGCGGTCGAGCGGTCGCTCATGGTTCGGCGGCAACACACGGGGCGTCGAGCGCTTCTGCGCGTTGCCTTGGTAGTCGGCGTCCTGTTCCTCGCTGGCGCAGCGACCGCAGTCGCAGGCTCTGCCGACGTCCGTGATTATCTGAGCGGACGGGCGACGATGCGCGGAGGGCAAATCAAAGACGGGAAAGTCGCCAGCCTCTACCCGATGCCGTCATTTCACGTATTCCAACCAGGTCGGCTCCCTGAGGGTTATCGGCTCGTGGCGTTGGGCCAAAGACCTGAACCAATCGCGCTGGGACCAATCGCCCTTCCTCGTCCGGACGACGTGATGGCCCTCGGGCGCATCGAGGGAGAGGACGTTCCCCCGGAGGTGGTTCAACACGCCCTAGCGCGAGCGGAGCATCACCTGGATACCACAGCGGGATCCGTACTCGCCTTGGTCTACGTGGCAGGGACCCTTCAAACGCTGGAGCTCGTGGAGCAGTCCGCGGGAAACCGAAGGCTTCCAGGTGGTTCTCCCGTCCAAATCCGCGGAATTCCGGCGACGGTGTCGCAGCGCGATGGAAGGACGGTCATTGCCTGGATAGAGCAGGGTACGCTGGTCCAGCTCCACGCGACCGCGGGGCAATCTGATGCCATGCGCATCGCCGAGGGAACGCAGGTCTCCGCTCTTGCTCCGTTCGATACGACCGTGTTAGACCGAGAGCCGCGCGGCGCCAATCCAGAGAGTGTCGCTCTATCGGAACGCGTCGAGTCCGTCGACCGGCCGTCGGTCAGTCGCGAGCAAATCACGGAACGATGTGGAATATGGGACCCAAATCTGTACGCGGAGGATCGCTCACCGACGGAGGCCAGCCGCCAGGCATTCTGCGTGGCCCAGGCCGCTCTCGGGCGCCCCGCGTCCGAGATCGGCGGCTGGGCGACTAGCCGACCGACCTGGGGCGAGCTGGCAGCGCGACTCCGTCTCGATTTGCGCATCGGGCCGCCGTCCACAACGAGGGTTTGGTCAGTTCAGATGGAGTTGCCCCAGAGTCGTAGCGCCTATGTCGTGGTGCTGGACGCTGCCACGGGTGAGCCGTATCTGACCATCAGACTGCGTCCCGGGTCATGAATCGTGGCGATGTCTTCATACCGAAAGAGTTCGCGAGGCACACCACCGAGGTGTTCGGTCAAACAGGCGCGCGGTGGCTCGCCGAATTGCCATCGCTCGTTCGTGAGCTCGCAGAGCGCTGGCAGCTCGTGATCGGTTCGCCCTTCGAGCTTTCGTACGGCTACGTGGTTTCTGCCCGTCGTGCGGATGGCGCTGAGGTCGTCCTAAAGATCGGTGTTCCAGACCCGGAGACCGCGCAGGGGATCGCCGCCCTGCGACGCTACGACGGCGACGGGGCATGTCGACTGTTGGAGGCCGACGAGGACCGCGGCGCAATGTTGCTGGAACGCTTGGGGCCAGGCGAGACGCTGGTCGATCTCGCGATGAAGGACGACGAGGAAGCCGCGCGCGTGGCCGCGGCACTCATGCGTCAGTTGTGGCGTTCCGTCAGTGAGGGTCCCCCGTTCGGTCCGCTAGCCGAATGGTTCGAAGCATTCCCTCGGCACCGGTCAGCGTACGGAGGCCCAGGCCCAATTCCTGTCGCCATGCTTGCTCGCGCCGAAGCACTAGCCGTGGAATTGCTGACCTCCTCGCCCACCTCAGTGCTGCTGCACGGGGACCTCCATCACTACAACATCCTGTTGGTGGACCGGGCTCCCTGGCTTGCTATCTACCCCAAAGGGATCTACGGTGATCCCGGTTACGAGGTCGGCCCATTCCTCCTCAATCCCTATCTCGGCGAGGTCAGTTGGGACGCCACAAAGACGCTTGGCCGTCGACTCGACGTCTTCGCCGAAGAGCTGAGCTACGATCGGTCGCGGTTGCGCGACTGGGGCATTGCCCACGCCGTCCTCTCCGCCTGCTGGAGCGCCGAGTCTCACGGCGCTGAACAGACGCAGCTCGACCAAGCGATCGCCGTTGCTGAGGCACTCGTTGCGCTTTAGGCGTACGCGCCGAGCCACGAGACTAGAGTGCGAGGCTTGTGCGTAGCGCTCGGTCGACCTCCGCCATTCTCGGGTAGTCAATATGGCCAACTGGCCTGAGCAGAGATTCACCTCGCGGTGGCAGAAGTCTCTGCTGCGCGATGGTCACGAGTTGGCTCAAATTAACGACGCTCGGGACGGTAAGACCCGTCTCGTCAGGGTCTAGGCGCACCATGAATGGGTAGAGGCCATCAAATCGGGAGGTGAGGGCTGCAATGATTGTGGTGGAACCGAATCGGTTTCCGACATCGTTCTGAAGGACGAGTGCGGGCCTCACACCCGTTTGTTCACTTCCGCGCCCTGGATTCCAGTCCACCCAGTAGATGTCACCACGCAGGATCGCCATCGATCACCTCCCACGCCAGCGGACGAGCCGTCTCGGCGAACTCGGTGTTTGCGGCGCTGGTCGCCCGATAACCCTCCTCGAGCAGTTGCTCGAACTCCTGCTTGTCGTCGGCTTCAACCAGACGCTCGACAAACGCGCTCCTCGTCAATCCGAGCTCAGCAGCACGTTCATCGATTCGTTTGCGCGCTTCCGCGCTGAGGCTCACCGTGAGTTTGGCCATTGTTCTTCCAATCTGGATTACACCGTGCCTTCCATGCTGGAATCCATCTTAACCTACCCACGGTGGCGCGGCGGGTCTCCCGAGCAGAGTAGATCGGTGACCCGACGGAGCCTACAAACCAAAGGTGGTCGAATTCGCCCGAGGTCTGGCCGCACAATAGAGGCTGCCATCGCTTCAGCGCGGAGAGTACCGTATGCATCAAATGAGACCACTTCTTCTGTGCCTCGCGCTCCTGGTCACAGCGTGCACAACGCCGAGCCCACAGGCTTCGTCCGGCACGAATCAGCAGCCAGGCCGGAGCGCGACGTCGTCAGCCAAGCGCGTTGTGGTCGCCATCATGGGCGAGCCAACGACCCTCAGCCAGAAGCTGAACTCTGCGGGCGCAGGCTCCATTCCGGGGGCCGATGCCGCCGAGCAGTTGGTGAGTGCGGGCCTCTCCCTCGTCGACGGATCGGGCACGCTGCGACCGCAGCTTGCGGAGTCTGTCCCGAGCATCGAGAACGGCCTGTGGACCGTGAGCCCTGACGGCCGGATGCAGACGACCTGGCGCACCAGGTCGGGTGCGCAGTGGCACGATGGGACGCCGTTCACCTCTGCCGACCTGATGTTCACCGCCCGTGTGGCTCAGGATCGCGACCTCGCGGCCTTCCGCGACATCGCCTTCGACTCGATCGACAGTATCGAGGCGCCGGATGCTCGGACGATTGTCGTTCAGTGGCGTCGACCGTTCATCGATGCCGACACGCTCTTCACGACGGTGCGCGCGATTCCCTTGCCTGAGCACCTGCTCGGGGCCGCCTATTCGACGGCCAAGGACACGTTCACCGAGGTCCCCTATTGGAGCCAGGATTTCGTCGGGACCGGACCGTTCAAGCTTCGCCAATGGGTCCAGGGCAGCTACATGATCACCGACGCAAACGAGCAGTACGCCCTCGGCCGTCCCAAGCTCGACACCATCGAGGTGCGGTTCATCTCCGACGCCAACACGCTCGCGACCAGCGTCCTCGCGGGTGGAGTCCAACTGACGATGGGCCGGAACCTCTCGCTCGAAACGGCGATCCAGACGCGGGATCGCTGGCCAGACGGCAAGCTCGATGTCGGTCTGAAGAGCTGGATCGCACTCTTTCCGCAGTTCCTCAACCCTTCGCCAGCGGCTCTGGGCGACGTCCGCCTGCGTCGCGCGCTCTTGCACGGGACGGATCGCCAGGAGCTCGCGAACTCGCTGCAGGCGGGTCTCACGCCAGTGGCGGACAACCTGCTGGCGCCAGGCAGCCCCGAATACGCCGCCGTGGAGCGCAACATCGTTCGCTACGCGTACGATCCCAGGCGTGCTTCGCAGTTGATGTCGGAGCTTGGGTATCAGGCAGGATCGGACGGAATGCTCCACGATGCGAGCGGTCAACGAGTCTCGATCGAGATCCGTACCATCGCAGGCGACGACATCATCGAGAAGATGACGTTCGCGGTGGCCAACGATTGGCAGCGCCTGGGCTTGGGTGTCGAGCCCTTGCCTATCCCGATCCAACGCGTCCGCGACCGCGAGTGGCGCTCCATCTTTCCAGGGTTCGAGCTGCTGCGTCAGCCGAACGATCCTGCCGCTGTGACGCGGGGGCACAGCTCTGAGACGCCGCTGCCCGAGAACAACTTCACGGGCGTCAACCGGAGCCGCTATCGCAACGCCGACTGGGACGGGCTGCTCGATACGTACGTGGCGACAATCCCGCGCGCGGAGCGCATGGATGTCCTGGGCCAGATCGTGCACCACATGACGGACCAGTTGGTGTGGATGGGCCTGTTCTATAACGTAGAGGCCACGATGGTGGCGAACCGCCTCGCGAACGCCGGCTCGAACAACACCGGATCCAGTACCCAGGCCTGGAATGCCGCGGAATGGGACCTACGGTAAGGAGGAACGCGTGCTGAGTGAGGAGCTCTTTCGAACGCTCTTGATGGAATACGTAGGAGCCGAGTTCAGCCCGGAGGACACCGAACGCCTTCGCGGCCTTGTCCAGCGGCAATCGGACCGCATGCACGAGCTCCAGGCTTTGGACCTCGGCGGCGAGGACCCCCGAACGACGAGCTACATCGAGGACTTCAGGTTGCCGCGTCATGCCTGAGCTGCCGCTTCTCCCAATCCATGAGCTTGCCCCGATGATCCAGCGTCGCGAGATCTCGCCCGTGGACGTCGTCCGCGAGCTATTCGAGCGGATCGATCGTCTCGAGCCGCGCATCCGCGGCTACATCACCCTCCAACCCGAGCACGCGATGGACCGTGCCAAGGCCGCCGAAGCCGAGATCCAGAGCGGTACCTACCGCGGGCCACTTCATGGCGTGCCCATGGGCATCAAGGACAACATCGCCGTCGAAGGATGGCCCACGACGAATGGGTCCGCGGTCATGTCCGACTTCGTCACGGACTACGACGCGACCGTCGTCAGCCGGTTGCGCAACGCGGGTGCCATCGTCGTCGGAAAGAACAACATGCACGAGTGGGCCATGGGTGGCACGTGTTCCAACGGCGCATTCGGGACCGTCCACAACCCGTGGGACGAGAGCCGAGTCCCTGGTGGCTCCAGCGGCGGATCGGCGGCGGCCGTCAGCGCATCGCTCGCGTACGGTTCTATCGGCACGGACGGCATGGGCTCGATCCGCACCCCCGCGTCATACTGCGGGGTCGTCGGGTACAAGCCGACCTACGGGTTGGTGAGCCGCTTCGGCCAGCTCCCGCCCACCAGCTCCACCAGCGATCATCTTGGTCCCATCGCGAAGGACGCGACGGACGCCGCGCTGTTCATGAGCGTGCTCGCCGGCTACGACCCCAACGACCCAACCTCGATTCGGTCCGCCTCGAAGGACTACGTCGCGGGCATTGATAGGGGGATCTCGGGCTTGCGCATCGGCATCCCCGTCGGGTTCTTCTTCGACCAGACGGATCCAGAGGTTGGCGCGATCGTGCGGGCTGGGATCGCGGCCCTCGCATCACTCGGCGCGGAGGTACGCGAGGTTCACATCCCGTGGGTGGACAAGATCGGCCTCGTGAGTGCGGCCCAGGGCAACGAGAGCAACCTCTTTCTCTTAGAGCTCGCGCGCCAAGGGCCCCAGTCCTTCGGTGATCGGACCATCTTCGACCGCGTCGTAGCAGGGCAGTTCGTGCGTCGTGCCGATGCGAACAAGGCGAACCAGCTCAGGAGCCTAATCCGCCGCGAGTTCGTCAACGCGCTTCAGGAAGTCGACGTGATCGTCACGCCGACCAACGTGTCCACGGCGTTCCCGATCGACGTCGAGGGAGCGCTCCCGGGCGGAAAGCCGGGTGGCAACCTGGCCATCACGAACACGCTCACGTCGCCGTTCAACTTCACCGGTATGCCGGCTATCTCGGTGCCATGTGGCTTCACCGCCGCGGGATTACCCGTCGGCATGACGATCTCGGGACGCCACTGGGAGGACGACGTAGTCCTGCGCACCGCGCGTGCCTATGAGTCCGTCAGCGGTGGCTACAAGGCGCCCCCACTGGACTGAGGCACTCCAACCGCTACCGGATGTCCCACTCGTGGGCGTTCCACGTGGTCGTCTGGTCCTGTCCGCGGGTCAGGGGCACGTTGACCATCCGGTTGCCAGTCATCGTGCCAACGACGTCGAAGAATACGGGCATCACGACCACCTGTTCCGAAAGATGTCGCACCACCTGGCGACCCGCCTCCATGCGCTCCGCCATCGGGATCGTAACGAGGAAGCGGTTGATCAGCCCGTCCAGCTCCGCGCTCTGATAGTTGGGGTAGTTCTGGCCCGAGTGGCGGTTCTCAGGGAGGCGCGCCTCCGAGCTCAGGAATGTCTTGAGCGTGGAAACGCTGTTGTTTCCACGCGATGTGTCGAAGGCGGGAAATGTTGCCCGGTACTCGCGGTCGCTCTGGCGACCGGGCGTGATCGTGTGCGGCTCGACGGCGATACCCACGTTCTGCCAGTCGTCCACAGTCGCCAACACCGTCTTCTGCAGGATGTCGATCACGGTCGCGCGGGCCTCGACGCTGATCTTCTGCCCGTTCATGTCTTGGTAGAAGTTGTCGATCCCGCGTCGTAGCCCCATCTCGTCCAGAATCTGGGTAGCTCGGCGCGAATCGTGCTCGTAACGTACGACACTTGGGTCAATGGCGGAGAACTCCCGATCGGTGGGGATCAAGACGCTGTGAGCAACGTCCGTGAGCCCCAGCATGAGCGTATCGGCGAGCTGGCGCCGATCCATGGCGTGATAGAGCGCTCGCCGGAAACGCACCTCACCCACGATGGATGGTGTCGGGTTGTGGAGCTGGGGCCAGATCTTTATCGAGCCGCCTGGGGTGAACTCCACCTTGCCGTCGCGCCAACGGTCGCGAACCTGCAGCGTTTGCTCGAAGGACAGTCCTCGCCCAATCGGCAGCTCGACGGAGCCAGCAAGGATGTTGGCGACAAGCGTGTTGGGGTCCGAGATGAACTTGACTTCGACCTCATCGATCTTCGGGCGCCCAAGGACGTATGCGTCGTTCGCGACGAGGATCAGGTAGCTTCCCTGGGACCATTCTCGTAGCTTGAAGGGCCCGGTTCCAACGAACTCCTCCGCCCAGTACGGGAGATTGATGAAGCCGCCCTTGTTGTCGACGAACTGCTGCTCCAGCAAGTGCTTCGGCAGCGGGACCGGCTGGAAGCTCCCAAAGCCGGAGAACATGGTGTCGGCCTCGATGAAAGGTCGGCTCCACTTCACCGTGATCGTTTTCGGATCAGGAGCTTCGATCGACTCGACCGAGTCGTAGGCGAGCTGTCCGAAGACCGCCAGGTCCTTGTCTTGCGCCACTCTGGCCGTGAACAGCAGATCGTCCGACGTGAAGGCGGTCCCGTCGTGCCATCGTGCGTTACCGCGGATCTTCCAGGTCGTTTCCATCCGACCATCTGGCAAGACCTTCCACAGGCCGTTCTCCACTGTGGGTACGTCCTCCGCGAGTTGCGGCTTGAGGTTGCCTGCCTGGTCCTCGACGGAGAGTCCCGAGTGGAGGAGCTGTTCGACCTCCCTCGCGCCTGGCAGCGTGCCGCCGGCCGCACGAGCGAGCTGAGATCGAGCGGAGGGCAAATCGGCGGTTACGGCCGTGACGACGCGCTTCGTCGCTTGAGCTCGCGGCTCACTCCGCGAGATCTGGCCCACATCCGGGCGGCTCGTGGGCGTACAAGCGGCCGCAAGCAGCAGTAGGACGGCGATTCCGAGCGGAACAGGCTTCATCGTGCCCTCCCTTGGCCGCGTGCATCACGTCATGTGCGAACTATACGGGCCATCGTCCGAGAGAGCTGAATGGTACGAAGCGGCCGTCTACGAGGCGCGATACGGTTGTTGGGTCGTAGTCGAAGTGCCCGTTGTGGTCTTCCGCCCCGAACGTCAGTTTTCCGGTCACGCCAGGGTAGTCTTTCAGGCCCTCGATGTAGAAGAGTTGCGCCTCGGGGTCTTCGCCGCCCGCGCGGATCGCTTCTGCCACGAGGCGGAACCCGTCCCAGCCGAAGGCGTGGTTCGCCGTGGCGAGCGAGGTGGGGTCATGCGTTGCGAGCGCGTCGAGCAATGCTCGCTCTTGCTCGGTTGCTCGCTCGTCCCGGAGAAACATGTCGACAAAGTAGTGGCCCTCGGCCGCCGTGCCGCAGAGCTCCGCGAACTCCTTGCACAGCATCGATCGAGAGAGCAGCGTTGGCGGCCAGTCTCGCGTCTCGTGGGTCGCATGCATGAACGCGGTCGACTCCTCCAGCTCCGATCCGGAGTAGAGGCAAACGGCGTCCGGGCCCCAGGCGAGGACCCGATCGATGAGCAGGTCGTTGCTCGCCACGTCTCCGAGCTCGCCCACTTCGACGATGATGCCGCGGCGGGTCATCGCGGCCTCGGCGCACTGCGCGGCGTAGGTCTGGAACTCCCCAAGCTGATGAATGAGGTACACGCGTTTGGCGCCGAGCGCCTCGTCCAGCGCGCGAGCAGTACCCTCGCCCGTCACCTCTGATGGCACGCCGATCCCAAAGACCCAGTGCTTGCCCTTGCGCACGACGGGATTGTTGTTGGCAGCCATGAAGAGCATGCCGCGGTCCTCGCACCATTCGCCCAAGCGCGTGGAAACCGGGACGCTCGACATGCCCATGAGCGCTACGCATCCGTCCCGCTCCACGAGTTCGGTCGCGGCAGCCTCGGCGGCTGCGGGATCGTCCGCGACGCGCCGCTCGACGAGGTCGATGTGCAGTGTGTCGTTCGGCCACCGGCCGCGGGTGTAGCTGGCCGCTAACTGCGCGCCGAGGAGTTGCTCCTCAGGCGATCCGTTTCCAGGGGTGACGGTGCAGATGCCTCCGACCCGAATCGCGTCAGCCATGGGGTGCCTCTCATCTCCGGATACGTGCGTCGACGATCCGCTGATTCCTGGACCTCGACACCGTTGCCGAATGATAAGCGCCCATGAGTCATTAATGATGTGAATCCGGCCGCTATTCGATCCAGATAGGCATCGATTAGGCTGCGGGAATGGCGACAGGGCTAGCTCTTGGAGGACATCCTGCTGGCCGCGAGCTGAACGGCGGTCACGATGTTCTGGTATCCCGTGCAGCGGCAGAGGTTGCCGCTGATCCCCTCGCGGATCTCGTCCTCGGTGGGGTCTGGATTGTCGCGCAGCAGCGCCTCGACGGTCATCAGGAAGCCCGGCGTGCAGAAGCCGCACTGGAGGCCATGGCACTCCCAGAACGCCTGTTGGACCGGGTGCAGCTCGGTCTCGCTGATCGCCATTCCTTCGACTGTGCGGAGGGCGGAGCCTTGTGCCTGGATGGCGAACATGAGGCAGGACCGGACAGGCTCGTCGTCCATGAGAATCGTGCACGCGCCGCACACGCCATGCTCGCATCCGACGTGCGTTCCGGTCAGACCGAGGTGGTCTCGAATGAAGTCCGAGAGGAGGGTGCGAGGCTCGGCGGTCCCCTCGTACTCGCGGCCATTCACGTTGAGCTTTACAAGGACGTTGGTCACGCTCGGACCTCCTGTGCTCGCGCCGCGGCTTGCACGAGGGCCCGCCGGGCGATCACCGCGGCGACCTTGCGACGGTATTCGGCCGTGGCGTGGATGTCCGTCGACGGATCGAGATCCTCGCTGGCGAGGAGGCTCGCTTCTTGAAAGATGCGCTCCTCCGGACGTTGTCCCGTCAACGAGCCCTCCGCTTTCCTTGGTCGGATCGGCGCTTCGCCGGCTCCGGTGAACGCGAGCCGCGCCTCGCGGATGAGTCCGCCATCGTCCAAAGTCACAACCGCCGCGACGCCCACGAGCGCGAAGTCACCGTGCCGCATGCTGACCTCTTGGAATGCGGAGCCACTCCGCGGCGCGGTTGCTGGAACGCGGATCTCGGCGAGCAGCTCGTCGGCGGCTAGCTCGGTGGTATAGGCGCTCACGAAGAAGTCGTTTGCGCCAACCGTTCGCTCGCCGCTGGCGCTTCGGATGACGAGCTCGGCGTCCAACGCGGCCATCACTGCGGGCAGCTCTGCGGATGGATCCGCGTGCGCTAGGCTCCCGCCGATCGTGCCTCGGTTCCGTATCTGCACGTGGCCGATGTAACGGATGGCCTCTGTCAGCAGCGGCCATCCGTTGGCCGTGTCTGCCGATCGCTCGACCTGGCGCTGGCGGGTCATCGCGCCGATGCGGAGCTGGCCGCCTTCGGTACGCATGTAGCGAAGCTCGGCTAGACCGTTGAGGTCCACCAGGAAAGCCGGGCGTGCGAGCCGAAAGTTCATGAGGGGAACGAGGCTCTGGCCACCGGCGAGAAGCTTGGCGTCGTCGCCGAGCTCGGTGAGGAGCCGAAGCGCATCATCCGTTTGGGCGGGCTTGTGGTACTCGAACGCGGCAGGTTTCATTCGACACGTCCTTCGCGGGGCGTTGCTCTACCTCGAGCCGGAGCGCTGGGAGGAGCAGCGAGACGGGCCGCTGGATATACTGGGGAGTCTCCGCGCGGTCGCGCACATTGTCCGTGACGGCGTCCGCGGTGTCAACGTTTTCACGAAGGGGAGGACTATGGTCCACCACGAGGAATCAGGCGGGTACATCGGCCAGAGCGTGCTGCGCCGCGAGGATCCACGGCTGCTCCGCGGCAAGGGGATGTTTGTTGGCGACATCCAGATGGCCGGCATGGCTCACGTCGCGTTCCTCCGAAGCCCCTACGCTCATGCGCGAATCGTCCGGATCGACAAGAGTCGCGCGCGTGCTCTGCCGGGCGTGCTGGCCGTGGTCAGCTTCGAAGACCTTGGCACCGACCAGCAGAAGCTGGCGATGCTTGTTCCTCACCGTGCCCTCAAGAGCCAGATGCCCTACGCCCTCGCCCGTGACCGCGTCTTGCACGTCGGCGAGGCGGTGGCCGCGGTCGTGGCTGAGGACCCGTACATCGCCGAGGATGCCGCTGAGCTGATCGACGTCGAGTACGAAGAGCTGCCGGTTATGGCCAATGCCCGCGCGGCGATTGGAGATGGCGCGATCGTCATCCACGACGGCATGGAGGACAACGTCGCCGCGAAGATTACCCAGATAGTTGGCGATCCGGACGGCGCATTCGCTCGCGCGGACCTGGTGATCAAGCACGACTTCAAGTTCTGCCGAATCAGCGGCCAGCCCATGGAGACCCGCGGCGTGCTGGCGACCTACGAGCGGACGAAGCTCGGCGACGCCTTCACCGTCTGGAACTCGACCCAGTCGCCGCACACGGCGCGTCGAATTCTCGCGGACATGATGGGTCTCCCGCAGCATGCCGTGCGCATGATCGCGCCGGACGTTGGTGGCGGCTTCGGGATCAAAAACCGCTTCTATCCCGAGGAATACGTCGTGCCCTTTCTGGCGCGGCTGGTCGGTCGACCCGTCCGTTGGTTAGAGGATCGCCGGGAGGACCTGATCACGACGTTCCAGGCGCGCGAGCAGCACCACGAGATGGAGATCGCAGCTACGCGCGACGGCGAGATCCTCGGAATCCGCGATCGCTACGTCGTGGACGTCGGCGCCTACTCGCCCTTCGGCGTGGTTGTTCCATTCAACGCCTCGACGACGCTGCCCGGCGCATACCACCTGCCCAACTACTTCTCCGAGATGCGCGCGATCTACACCAACAAGACGGCTATGGCCCCGTACCGCGCGGCGGGCCGCCCGCCGGGCGTCTACGGGATGGAGCACGCGATTGACCAGATCGCCCGCGAGCTGGGAATGGATCCGGCCGCGGTTCGCTTCCGCAACTTCATCCGCCCAAACGAGTTTCCATACAAGATCGGGCTCGTGGATCGCGACGGGACAGACATCACCTACGACAGTGGCGACTACCCGAAGTGTCTCGACGATGCCCTCGAGCTGATCGGGATCGAGGATTTTCGCCGGGAGCAGCAAGAGGCTCGCGCCGAGGGTCGCCATCTCGGACTCGGTATCGGCTGCTACGTTGAGTCGACAGGGCGTGGCCCTTTCGAGGGCGCGACGGTGCGCGTTGAGCCCAGCGGGAAGGTCGTCGTTCTGACGGGTGCCGCGCCGCAAGGCCAGTCCCACGAGACCACGTTGGCGCAAGTGTGCGCCGATCGCCTCGGTGTGCCGCTGGACGACATTACCGTGATCACAGGCGACACCGAGACGATCGGCATGGGCATCGGGACCTTCGCCAGTCGGGTGGCGGTGGTCGCTGGAAACGCGGTGAGCATGGCGGCTATCGAGGTCAAAGAAAAGGCGCTGAAGGTCGCCGCGCAACTGATGGAAGTCAGCAGCGACGACCTCGATCTCAAGGACGGCGTTATCAGCGTGCGGGGCGTCCCCGACCGGGTCATGGCACTCAAGGACGTCGCGCGCGTGGTGACAGCGCCGCCTCCAGCGTTCACGTTCCCAGAAGGGCTGGAGCCCGGCCTGGAGACGACCCGCTACTTCCATCCGACCGCAAATACCTACGCGAATGGCACCCACATTGGTATCGTCGAGGTGGACATCGAGACGGGTAAGGTCGTCGTGAAACGGTACGTTGTTGTCCACGACTGCGGTAGGGTCATCAACCCGACGGTCGTGGATGGGCAGGTCCGTGGCGGCGTTGCTCAGGGAATCGGAAACGCGCTCTTCGAGGAGATGGTGTACGACGACGCCGGCCAGCCACTCACCACGAGCTACATGGATTACCTCGTCCCGACGGCGGTGGAGGTGCCGAACATCGCCGTCGGGCACGTCCAGACGCTCTCGCCGCTCAATCCCGAGGGAATCAAAGGCGCGGGCGAGGGAGGCACGATGCCAGTGCCGTCGGTTGTCGCGAACGCTATCGAGGACGCGCTGAAGCCGCTGAACATCAAGATCGATCAGATGTCGTTGAGTCCGTCGCGTCTGCTCGGGCTGATCGACGCGGCGCGGGCAGCTCAATGAAGCCGCTCACCGTCACGATGGCCTCGCGGCCCTACGATGGGGTCCTACCGCTCGCGAGCGGCGAGGTGACGATCCCGGGCGCCGAGCTCAAGGTGACTCTCGATCTCAATGTTCCCCGGGTGTTTGGCGCGTTGTACAGCGGCCAGGTCGACGTCTCGGAGATGTCGCTCGCCGAGCTGATCTACTACACGTCGCGCGGAAAGGCCGAGTTCATGGGCATCCCGGTCTTTCCGTCGCGCGTCTTCCGCCACGGCCACATCTTCTACAACACGAAGTCGGGCATCGAAGGGCCGAGCGATCTGAATGGTCGCAAGATCGGCTTCCAGCGGTGGGTCCAGACGGCAGGCGTGTGGATGCGCGGCATCCTGACCGATCACTACGGCGTCTCGCCCGAAAAGACGCCCTGGTACGTTGCATCGACTCACCACTGGGACGATGGATCCGAGGACGAGATCCAGCCCCGGGATGGCTCCGTCATCCATCGCTACTCCACCAGCAGCGTGACAGGCGCAGACAATGCTCACCGTGCCCTGCCCGACGGCGAAGTCGATGCGATCGGCGTGACTGAGGTCCAGGCGCCCGCGCTCCTCGCCAACCCGAGCGTTCGTCGTGTCTTCGAGGACTTCCACGCCGAAGAGCGATCGTACTACGAAAGGACGAGGATCTTCCCTATCATGCACGTCCTGGCTATGCGCAAGAGCCTGGCGGACGAGCACCCAGACCTGCCAGGCGAGCTATTCGCTGCGTTCTCACAGTCCAAACGCCAGGTTCAGCAACGCATGGGTGCGATCCCAAGCTGGACGCTGGCCTGGAAGGATCGCTACCTGGACCTGGAGCGCGAGACCTTCGGCGGGGACCTCTGGCCCTTCGGCGTCGCGGCGAACAAGCACGTCGTGGACACGTTCATCGGCTATTGCTACAACCAGGGTATCGCCGCCAAGCACCTCGAGGCCCGGGACCTCTTCTTTCCCAGCACCCGCGACCTAACAGAACCTACCCTCTCTCCCTCTGGGAAAGGACTGGGGTGAGGGCGGACCCCATGTCATCCAATCCCCCTCCAAGTCATAAGTAATGGGCAACATCTCCCTCACAGTCGCCTGCGGCCCATACGACCGCACCGAAGCCCTCCGAACCGGTGCCGTCCAAGTCGAAGGCATCGATCTAACCTACCTCGCCATCCAGTCGCCGCCCGAGATCTTCAACCGGATGATCGAGAAGGACTCGTTCGACGTCGCCGAAATGTCCGTCTCCCTCTACATGACCCGCAGATCCCAGAACGATTTTCCCTACGTCGCCCTCCCCATCTTCCCATCGCGGGTCTTCCGCCACGGGTTCATCTTCGTGAACACCAACGCGGGCATCAAGACCCCGAAGGATCTCGAGGGGAAGCGAGTCGGCGTTCCTGAGTATCGCCAGACCGCCGCCGTGTGGATTCGCGGCATCCTGAGCCGTGAGTACGGCGTGGACCTGGATCGCGTTCACTGGTTGGAGGGCGGCGTCAACGCTCCGCGAAAGCCGGACACAGTCATGGATCTGCGGCCCGAAGAGCAGGCGAAGCTGGGGTCGATCGGCCTCATTCCCGAGGCCGAGACGCACAGCGACATGCTCGCGAAGGGTGGCATCGACGCACTCATAGGCGCTCGACGGCCGTTCTCTCTCGGAACCGGCCCGTCAGTGGCGAGGCTCTTCCCCAATTACCGAGAGGTCGAGCGCGAGTACTATCGCAAGACCGGGATCTTCCCAATCATGCACACGCTCGTGATGCGCGAGTCTCTGTACAAGGAGAAGCCGTGGATCGCCGAGAGCCTGTTCAAGGCGTTCGAGGCATCGAAAGCATGGAGCCTTCAGCAGATGCGCTTCAGCGGCGCGATGCGCTACATGCTGCCGTGGCTCTACGACGACATCGACGAGCTCGACGATCTCTTCGGCGCTGATCCATGGCCCTACGGCGTCGAGCCGAATCGCGTGACCCTCGAGACGCTCCTCCAGTTCCTGGTTGAGCAACGCCTAGGCGCACGCCCGGTCCCCATCGACGACCTCTTCGCGAAGATCGTTATAGCCAATGAGTAGGATGAGACAACAAGAGTGACGATGATTGATCCGGCCCAGTTGGTCATCGACCAGGACAAGGACTTCCGAGTCCACACGTCCGCGTACCTGGACCCCGATATCTTCGATCTGGAGATGGATCGCATCTACGGCCAGACGTGGGTGTACGTCGGGAACGAGTCTGAGCTACCCGAGCCTGGCAGTTTCCGTACGTCGGCGATCGGCACCCAGCCCGTGCTTCTGACTCGAGGCGACGATGGCACGATCAACGTGCTCTTCAACCGTTGTCGGCATCGCGGCTCGGTCGTCTGCCGCGAGGAGCACGGACACGCGACGCATTTCCAGTGTCCCTATCACGGCTGGGTCTACCGAACTAACGGCGCGCTCATGCGCATCGCGCAGCCCGACGGGTACCCCGACGACTTCGACAAGGAAGCGTTCGGCCTTGTCCACGTTCCGCGGATGGCGACCTACCGTGGCCTAATTTTCGCGAGCCTGAGCGCCTGCGGTGAATCGCTCGAAGATCGGCTGCACGACGTGAAGAAGTACGTGGACATGTGGGCGGACAAGTCTCCCGTCGGTAGGATCACCCTCACGCAGGGGATGCACCGCTACTCGTACCCCGGAAACTGGAAGCTCCAGATGGACAATGGGGTCGACGGCTACCACGGGAACTACGTGCACGAGTCCTTCGTGAAGGTGACCGAGCGCGCGGGCGAGATCAGCTACAACGAGTTCACGCAGCTACGGAAAACGGGGTACGTCCGCGGGCTGAGCCACGGCGACGGCCTCATCGATCGCCCCTACGGCGGGATGGCGGGCCAGTTCGACTACGGCGACCCCTCCCTCGCCGCATACCACGAACAGCTTCGCGCTGCCTACGGACCCGAGCGTGCTCAGGTCCTCCAGGGCCAGCAGAACCTCTTCGTCTTCCCGAATTTGTTCCTCTTCGAGTCACACGTCCGCGTCATCAGGCCGGTCGACATTCGCGAGACGGTCGTCGAGATGCACCCGACGATGCTCGATGGTGTGTCGGACGAGCTGAACACGGCCCGCCTTCGAACCCATGAGCGCTTCTTCGGCCCGGCCGGCTTCGGTGCTCCCGATGACGTAGAGATGTTTGTCAACGTCCAGTCCGGACTGCAGGCGCGCGGCGTTGATTGGCTGCTCATGAGCCGCGGGCTTCACCGCGAGACTCGCAGCGAGGATGGCGAGTTCGTCGGCGCCTCGACAGACGAAGCCCCCCAGCGTTCCGCCTACCGTGAGTGGCTCCGCCTCATGACCGCGGCTGTCCCCTCTCCCCCTGTGAGCGTAGGGTGAGGACGCGCCCGGCCTATCGGACTAATCCGGCCGGCCCTTCGGAATGACACAGTCCCTGACCAGAGCGGACGCTGAGGCGCTCCTTTTCCGTGAGGCTCGCCTCCTCGACGAGCGTCGCTTCGATGAGTGGCTTGCGATGTTCACCGACGACTGCGTCTACTGGGTCCCTACGAACGATGGCGACCCCAACTCCGAGCCCTCGCTCATCTACGATGACCGTGGACGCATGGAAGAGCGTGTCTACCGCCTCGTGGAGACGCGTGCCTACTCCCAGCGCCCACGCTCGCGTACCCAGCACAACATCTCCAACGTCGAGGTGCTCGATGAGCTCGTAGATGGAGCGGTCGATGTGCGCTCCAACCTCCTCCTGGTCGAGCTCCGCGAGGGAGATCCGGCCCAAGCCGGCCTCGGCAACCAGCGGCTCCTCGCCGCTCGCTGTCAATATCTCCTGGTCAACCCACCCGACTGGCGCATCAAACGGAAGAAGTTGAACCTCATCGACGCCGACCTGGCCCACCACAACCTCTCGTTCATTCTGTAGAGCTGGCTGTTAGAGCTCCCCTGGCCAGAGACGGGCGCCGTGCAGGATCCGGAGGATGACAACGGCATTAAGTCGGGGGTCGACCAGGTATGCGACGATGTACGACGTGCGAGCGATCACGAGCTCCCGCGTGCCTGTGACCCTTCCTGGGCGACCCAAGCCTGGCTGGTCGGCTAGCTGGCCAATCTGCCCGAGGATGATGTCGCGCGTGCGGATGGCTGCATTCGCGTTGCGGTCGAGCAGGTAATCAAAGACTTCGTTGAGGTCTTCTTCCGCCTGCTCACGCCAGAGAATCGGCATCGCCGACCCTTGCCATGATCTTCGCGTCTAGGCGCTTGACCACATCCGCGTGCGGTACCAGGGGCGTCGTGCCAGCACGGTATTCTGCCATTGCTTCGCGAATAGCCTGGACTTGCCAGGCCTCCTCCTCAACGTACCGGGCTACCGCCTGCTCGATAAGCCACGATCGAGGTCGGTCGATGGAGGCGGCAAGCTGGTCTAGCTTCTCGGCCATGTCGTCGCTCAAGCGAATAGAGGTCACCTTGGTCATGCGTGCCCTCCGGTACGTGTATCCAGGCGGAACCTGTCTGACTACATTGTAGTCCGATGTGGTGCCGGTTACTTCTCCACGCCGTAGAATCGCTTCGCGTTCTCCGCAAGCACCGCTGACTTATCCACATCCGAGAGGTCTTCGCGCTCCAGGAGCTCGTCGATCTCGTGGCGGCAGCTCGCGGCGTTGAAGCTCTCGTGCGGATAGTCGCTGGCAAAGAGGAAGGCTTGGCGCCCCGCGCGCTGGATCGAATAGCCCAGGCCTTCGTCGTCGCAGTCGAAGCCCACGAAGATCCGTCCTTCACGCACGTGCCGCTTGAAGTGCTCGATCGCGCCTTCGCTCGGCTGGGGGCCCTCGACGTAGTTGCCCTGGATGTTCTGTTGGACGTGCCCCTCGTAGGAGCGGCGCATGCGGTCCAGATAGAACGGCACCCAGGTGGCGCCGCCCTCGAGGAATCCGACCCGGAGGCCGGGGAAGTGATCAAAGATCCCGTGGGAGAGCATGGCAGCCGCTTGGACGACGATGCCGAATGGGTGGCCGAGCGCGTGCACGGGATAGTAGGTGCTGAACGAGTCCATGCCGAAGTTGTGGTGGCAGCCCCCGTGGACCGCGAGCGCCACGCCGAGTTTCTGCGCCTCTTCGTAGACGGGCCAGTAGATCCGGTCGCCCAAGTGCGCCTTGATGCCCTCGCCGTTGGACGGCAACATCGCGGCTACCATGCCGAGCTCCTTCACCGCTCGCCGGAGCTCCTCTGTGGCGGCCTGGGGATCCTGCAGCGGGATCAACGCGACACCTTTCACCCGAGGGCTGACGTTGACGTACTTCTCATGGAGCCAATTGTTGTAGGCGCGGCAGGCAGCGATCGCCCAGTCGACCGAGACGATGCGCCCCACTGCGAGACCGGAGGTCGGGTAGACGGCCGTCCAATCGATTTCTACATCGTCGAGGAACTGGACCCACTCAGCTGCGTCGGGGCTGCCGAACTGCGCGCTCTCGGGCCGGATGTAAAAAGAGTGGAAGTGGTCCAGCGATGGGAAGACGCTACGCCCCTGGGTTCCGGGCATGAACTTCGCAATCTCGTCGGCGTACGCCCCTTCGGTGATGTGGCCATCGGCGTCGATGATCTGCATAGGTCTTCTCCCTCTCTGGCGGCTCCCACTCGTGCGGACGTGTAGCGAATCGAGCCGTGTGACGCGGTTCCGGCTTATCGGCGGTCGCTGTCGATTTAACCACGTCGCGCGCACTCTGGGTAGTCCACAGATCAGATGAGTTGCGCATTCGCCAGCGGGATGTCGATCAGCGTGCTGGGCGCGAGCAGATCCTCGATCGTCAACCGACGATCCGTGAGCCTGCTCGTGGGAGTGATGAAGTAGGCCGTCGTACCGTGCCGGGGAGCAGCACTTGCGCGGTCCGATAGGTCGGCGCATACTCGCCGCGAGCGGGAGGGAACCTCGGTGGGCAGAATGCGCCGTCTCGTGTCATTCGGGCTTTCGGTCTTGGCGATCGCGGGATGCGCCTCCACCGGTCCAAGCGCCGCCGCGCGGCAATCGAACGAGAGTCGGCCAGCCGCGGCCGCAACCGTGCCGAAGCGCATCACGGTCGTGATCCCCAACGAGCCTCCGATCCTGTATTACCCGTTGGCTCCCCTCTCGACTCGCTCGGGCGGCGGCATCCTGTACGACCTGATCCATCCCGGTCTCGCCGTGACCGATCATGAGAATGCCCTCAGGCCGATTCTCGTCGAGCAGATCCCCTCGCTGGACAACGGCCTGTGGAAGCTGCTCCTGGACGGAGGCATGTCCACGACATGGAACCTCAAACCGGGGGTCGTCTGGCACGACGGAAGGCCGTTGACGTCCGCCGATCTGGCGTTCACCCTCCAAGTCGTGGCTGACCGAGAGCTCGCCGCGCTGCGCAACAGTAGCTACGATCTCATCCAGAGCGTAGACACCCCCGACGAGCGAACGCTGACGATCAATTGGAGCAAACCCTTCATCGACGCGGACCGCACCTTCACCTATCAGGGGACCATCGCTTATGCGCTACCCCTTCCGAAGCACATTCTGGAGTCTGTTTACCCCAGCAACAAGGCAGGGTTCCTGGATCTGCCCTATTGGGGCCTGGAGTTTGTCGGCCTCGGCCCCTACAAGATCGGCAAATGGGCGCAGGGCAGCCACATGACGCTGACCGCGTTCGATCGATTCGTCATGGGGCGTCCGAAGATCGACGAGATTGAGGCGCGCTTCATCCCCGACCAGAACACGATCATCTCGAACGTGCTAGCCGGGTCGGTGGACCTCTTCAGCGGCGCTACGATCGGCGTGGATCAAGCGCTCCAGCTCCGCGAGCAGTGGAAGGGCGGCAAGGTCAACATCGTCCTCAACAACTGGGTGGTCGCCTACCCACAGATGGTCGAGCCGCAGCCACCGATCGTGCTCAATCTCCAGTTCAGACGTGCGCTGATGCACGCGATCGATCGACAAGGGATGGTGGACGGCCTCATGTACGGGCTCGTCCCCGTGACCAACAGCCCGCTGAATCCGACGACCCGCGAGTACAAAGCCACCCAGTCGTCCGTGGTGGACTACCCGTTTGATCCTCAGCGCGCGGGTCAGCTCATCGGAGACATCGGCTACACAAGAGGTCCGGATGGCATGTTCCGCGATGCGGCAGGCCAGCCCCTCTACGCGGAGATCCGAGGCGCGGCGAGTCGAGACATCCACGTAAAGGGACTCTTCCCGATCGTCGATAACTGGCAGAAGGTCGGCGTGGGCTCGGATCCGATCGTGATCTCGGCTCAACAAGCCTCGGACCTCCAGGACCAGGCCACGTTCCACGCATTCCAGCTCGTCCGGCAGGACTACGGCTTGAACCGCCTCATCGCCTACCACAGCAGTCAGGCGCGCTTACCGGAGCGGAACTACACGGGCAGCAACAACGGCCGCTACATAAACGTCGAGCTCGATGCCCTGATCGATCGATACGTGGTCACCGTGCCCTGGGACGAGCGAATGCAGGCAGCCGGCCGCATCCTCCACCACCTGACCGATCAAGTAGCGTTGATGCCGCTCTTCTACGATATGGAGGCCTCACTGGTCAGCGACCGCATGCAGAACGTAAGCCCACTCGCGCAGTCGGCCACCAGCCAGATGTGGAATGGCCACGAATGGGACGTGCGGTAGGGACCGGCGAAATACCTTGTCGTGGGTGTACGTGGCTCGAGGCCTGGGTACAAACCGTATATGGGTGTAGGATTTTGGTGCAGGAGCGAGCACCATGACAAGACTGTCCATCACCGTGGACGAGCGGCTCCTTGAGGAAGCCCAGGAGTTGGCGCAGGTGAGGACGAAGCGAGAGACTATTGAATGTGCGCTCGTTGAGTTCGTTCAGCGACGCCGGGCCGCGAAGCTGTTCGACCTCGCTGGTTCTTACTTGATCGAGTTCGATGTGCCGTCTCTACGGGAGTGGCGTCAGGCATGCGACCTCAAGCCGTGACGGAGTAGCCTGACGAGGAGGTGCCCTTGGCTGAAGTCGGCGTTCTGCACTGTGGTCCGTTGATCGAGTCGCTCGAGCACGACATGGGCGTGACGGCGGATACAATCGCTCGTGCGCTTGAGGTTGATCGTCGAACCGTCGAACGTTGGCGTATGAATCAGAGCACGCCACATGGTAGGAGCCGTGAGCGTCTGTTGGAACTCATTGCGCTCCGTGATCGGCTCCTCGCTATGTTCGGCTCCCCAGACCTCGTGGGAGAGTGGCTCCGCGCAAGGAGTCGCTACTTGGGAGACTTTACTCCCGAAGAGGCGCTGCGAGCTGGGCGTCTCGATCGGGTTCGTGCCGATCTCGACGGCCTGGCGAGTGGCGTGTACCTATAGCCGGTGAAGAGCAGACGGCGGGACGCCGCAGCGGCAGTGGCTCGCTCTCCTGTCCAACTCTTCGCCGGCCTTGGTGTGGCGTGTACACTGGCGCGAAATCGCGCCGACGGATTGGATCATCTCGGTGCAGACCTCCGAGCGGTACCACCGCGGTCTGGACCTCTACACGTCGCTCGCTCCAGAATTCGCCATCTGGTAGTTCGACGCAGTGCCGGCGCGCAACCTAGGTTCTTACGCCGGGGCTAACGCGAATTTTGTTCATGCTGCCACAAGGCCGAGTGACTGGCAAAGGGTGTTCAAATCGGCGTCGATTTGGCGCAAAGTGGCTTCGACACGACTGGGGTTGGCTGTCGGATTGCGAGGCTGGAGTGAACTGGCGAGGCTGCAGAGGGGTCCGAGCAACTGGGTTCGGGCTTTCACGAGGACGATGCCGAGCTTGAGTCCGAGGACGGTCACCCGGTAGCGACGGGTCTTGCCGATGCGCTCGACGAGGCCTTTGGCCCGCAATTTGGTGAGGTCATAGCGGAGCTGGGAGAGACGATAGTCGCTCTCGGCCAGCCGATGCCGGCTCATTATGCGCGCGTAGGCGTCGCGGCTGGTCCAGTCCGCGATGAGGCCGCCGGGGTGGAGCAAGGTGTCCAGTAACCGGATCACACGGTCGTCATGGAGTTTGATGCCCGGTACCCGTCGCTTGCCGAGCATGGTGGGTTGGGCAAGGGCTGCGAATTGTCCGGTGTCGACGGTGCTGTCAAGCAACTCCGCTTGCAGGTCCAGGTAGCGCTGATTGGTCCCGGCCATGCGCTCGACCAGTGCGGGCAGGTTCTCCAGGCGGCGCCCGATGTCCAGGTGGTAGGTATTGTTGATGCACGTCTCAGTCCGCAGAAGCCGATCGGACTTCTCGTATTGCTTGACGAACGAGGTCTGATAGTAGGAGCGCAGAACTGGGTGGCCCTCCTCCCGTCGGTCCCAGTACGGTCTCCAGCTTGCCCTTGTAGCGCCGATTGATCCGCCGCCCAAACAGATGGGTGGTGCGCTCTGCGCCTCCCAGGAGCAGTCCGATATCCACCGCCCGGCGGAACCGCTCCTTGAGCCGGGCGGAATCCTCGAAGATCACGTCGGTGGCGAGTTCGATCTAGCCGATGCTGTAGCGGTAGGCCGGGTCGATGGCGTGTCGCTCCCGGTCCGCAAAGCTGGGAGCCAACCGACTCGTCCAGTAGTCGCAGCGCTCGCGCCGGTCAGCTTCAGCCTGGAGCTCCTCGAGATCGGCGGTGGCCAAGAAGGCATTGTCGTCCTTCTCGAAGGCTATTCCCCGACGGGTCAACTCCTGGGCCATGAAGGAGTGGCCGTTCAGTCAGCAGGTCACATTGAAGGGGAGATACGTCGCCACCCGGAGACTCATCGGCCCCATGACCGGGTCCAGCACGTAGAAGTAGTAGTGGAGAAACTGCTTGCGACATGCCTTGATGAGACGGTAGTTGGGATCGCCGCTCTTGGGTTCGGCCCGCGGGGTGTAGGAGACGAAGGTTCGCCCTGCTCCATGCTCGTCAGCACGCAAGCCACCCCTTCGCTCGCGGTCAGACGTTGATAGTAGGACAGCACCAGGTCTTCCTTCCGTTCGCCTTTGGGGGCCTGAAACACCGGGATCTCCCGGTCGGCGGTGTATTGGCGCACCCAGTCCCGGTAGCCCTCGGTCCGTTTCGATAGGACCGAGGGCTCGATGCACTTGATGCCGACAACCTCGTGGAAGAAGTAGACGAGGTTCTCTGGCCGTTGCAGGCGCTCGATATACCCATTCAAGACGATGCGGTCCAGCGCCATGTACGAGAACTGGACATCTCCACCCAACAGCTCCGGCAATCGATCCACGGGACCTCCCTCCTTCGCGGCTACCCGCTGGTTTGGTCACCGTGGATCGTATCGCGGAGGAGGGGGTTCCGCTCAGCTTTCAGGTTTACCTGGCTAGCATTAGAACGGTTCAAAAGAGGAAAATGATTCTGCCAAACGTCGCAGTGTTCAGTGTTCCGTAGCATCACCAAGAGGCAGCAATACATGGCGACCGGTAATCGGCAGAACAGCAAAATCAAAGGACATCACCGGCGCGGTAAGCTCCTCGTCCCGCCATTGCTCAACATTCCGGCGCCAGTAAAATTGACCAACTGGTTGCGAGATGGTTTTCCTGACATGCTCTGGCTCTGCTCTATACTCAAGGGGAGGGACAGTGAGCAGTTGTTGACGTGCTGTAGAGCGCTCGATGTAATAGACGATATGACTGGTCCGCCGGATTCTTCACAGCATGAGCCGACGGCGTCACTCTTACACGGTACATTGACGTCCTTCGAAAGCGTGCCTGATTCACTCCGTCCCCCTATCCTCACTGCTCTGAAAGACAGGGGAATTTACTCCGACGCCTTCCCAGAGGACTTTGCCCACGCGCTAGGAATGTACCCCAAAGCACCAGGGAGTTGGATCATTGAGCCATGGAAGGATGCAGGGCTTTCGATAGACTGGGAACGTGCCCAGCGGTTTCTCAGCGCTGCAATAGTCGCCTGCCAAAGTAATCGCGATGCGACGCCGACCGCTGCCCAGTTCTTATGGCTGCGCGCCCTGGTCAAGCATCGCAGGTTGCGCCTTCCAAGGGATCTTGCCGAACGCATGGCCATTCCCGATCTGTTCTCGAGATATCCCGATCGTCTTAGCGATAAAGAGATGTCGTCGACAGAGTCACTGATACGCTCAATGTATGGAGGATGCGTCGCAGCAAGCGAGCACGGTGTGGGCACTGAGTCGGATGCAGTGCGCTGGGCGAAACAGTTTTGGCGTTCGAATTGGAAAATCTTTCCGTGCTCAACGCCGTCATCATCCCGCCAGCATGCCATTAGTACGAGCGAAGCTGACCAGATCGCGGAGCGATTCTGGGAACAATGGTCGGACATTCATCATCGGTTCGTCGCTGTATCTAAGACGGCTGACCCGGACCTCTACTCGCCTGAGAGGTTTGAGGTACTTACAGGTCTCACTGCCATGGCCCTTCGAACGCTTGCAAGGGTTGTCCGAACTCGCGCCCTCTGGAGCATCGAACACGGGTCGTTCAGCTTGCGGCAAATTGTCGAGTCTCTGATTGTGCTGACTTGGCTAATTTCCCGCGACCAAGATGACCTGTATCTCAAATTCAAGGCCTATGGACGGGGGCACCTGAAACTCCAAAAACTACATCTGCAAGAGCTCCTGGAATCCACCGCCGACCCAGCGCTTGAGCTGCAACTCTACTACGATCAATTAGCAGAGCTGGTCAATCAGGACCTGTGGGAGGAGTTCCAGGAGATAAGCCTGCAAGGTTCGTTCGCAGGTCTGAACACACGTGACATGGCGAGAGAAGTAGGTATGGAGCACGAATACAATTGGGTCTTCGCACCGGCCAGCGCTGCATCTCATGGAGAGTGGGCCTACCTGGACATGCACGCATTAGATCGCTGCCAGAACCCGCTTCATCGTTGGCACCGGATTCCTCGCGGCGAGCTTACGAGCCCTGTGGGCTTGTACCTCCTTGAGAGCGCATGCCAATTGACCGACCGCATGGTAGCGACATACGGAGACGCGGTCCAACAAGGAATATGATCGGGGCCTCCACTAAAGGACCGCGCCTCGCTCACCGCCTGCGAATGTTCTTGGATTGCAGTCTGTGTCCCTCCTGCTGAGGTCCGAGAAGCGCCTCGCCTGGGTCTTCATGGCCATCGTTCGCGGCGCACGCAAGGTAGCAACCGCACTCCCGGCGCAGTACTGGCCGGACGTCGATGCTGTCTGAGTGCGAGGGCCGGGTGAACTAGCGAGCCGACTGTCCTACCACTTGCTCGCCTGGGCCGGAGTAGCTGGGAAGAGGCCAGCCTCCGCGACCAATGAGTGGTCCAGGTTGGTGTCGATCACGCCGCGGTTCGGGTCACGAATCACGCCGATTGGGTCCTCGCCTCGCTGGACCCGCTCGATGTTCTCTTTGATCATCTGCCGAAGCAGTATGACACCGCGATCTGTCGTCGCCAGACGCTCGGTAGAACGGTCGGCGAGGGCGCCTTGAGTCTCCCAGGCCATGTAGTCCTGCGCATCCACGCCATCCATGAAATGGCGGGTGTTCGGGTGCCGAATGCCCATTGGCTCCTTATGGTCCCGCGCGGACACGAACTGCGGCTCCTCGTCTTCGGGAACCAGCTCGCCATTCTCACTGGGGAGGAACCGCACTTGATAGATCCAGAGGTGCGTGTCGTCGAGCGGCGTGCGGATCTCGATGCCGTTTCCCTGGCGCAGGATGTTCGGGAAGATCAGCGGGTGCTCGTCGACGGTTCCATCAGCGTACGTCCGTTTCTTCATGATCCCGTTCTCGATCGGGTAGAAGTCGATGCTCGCCACGTCGTCGGTGAAGCCGCGAGTCGTGTTGGTGACGGGGCGACCGCGGCCCGCCATATCCTGGTGCAGGATCTGGAGATGTGCCGAGTCGACCGAGTTCTCCATCGCCTGGAGGTAGTTGCAGTCCACCTTGGCGCGAACCTGCACGGTCTGGCGGCCATCTCTTCGCACGAGCACGTCGTAGAGCGGAAGCTCGGGCACCGGCTGCGGCCCCATGTACGTCCAATAGAGGCCTGCGAGCTGTTTCACCGGGTAAGCGCGCTGTTTGACCGTGAGGTGGAACAAGCTGCCTTCGGGCTCGGCCGGTGTCTCGAGGCAGTTACCTTGGGTGTCGTAGAGCCACCCGTGGTACGCGCACGAGATGCCGCGCTCCTCGACCCTACCGTAGAGCAGCGAAGCTCCGCGATGGGCGCAGTGGTCCGCCAGCAGGCCAACCTGGCCCTTCCTGTCCTTGAATAGCACCAGGTCTTCGCCCAGCACGCGGACGAACCGCGTCGGCTGCTCGTTGGTCAAATCCTGCGTCATGGCGATCGGGTACCAGTACCGTCGCAGAAGCTCGCCGGCTGGAGTGCCCGGTCCGATCCGCGTCAGCAGCTCGTTTTCTTCATGAGTCAGCATCCGGCTCTTCCCTCGAATGGGTGTCGCCAGGATCGTAACACACGCGGTCAGAGCCGCTTCCGTCTACGAGCGCCATTCCCAGTTGTGGACGTGCAGGTATCCGATTCCGGACTCGGGCGTCGTTCGCTGAACGGGTCCTTGGAGCGAGCCGACGTGGGCATTGACGATCGCGCTGAAGAAGTGCGGAATGCCTGCTGTATCGGCGGAAAAGACCCGCTCCATTTGTGCGATCTCCTGAATCCGCTGTGTTCTGTCTAGCGTGGTGACGTACGCGGCGAAGAGCTGGTCGAACTCCGGGTTGGACCAACCGCCGCGGTTGTCGCCCTGCCATCGGCTCTCCGGCCGGGGAATCTGCTCGCTGGTGTACGCCTCGATACGCTTCTGTCCAAACCCTCTGATCCCAATGCCGGGAATCAGCGCTCGCGCCTGAGCGTCGCGAAGCTGTTCCGCCGAGAAAACGTAGGTCGTTGCATCGAATCCCGATCGCTTCAGGCTGTCCGTGTAGATCGCGTTCTCCCGCTCGTTCTTCGCCCCGCTGGACGACCACACGCCGATGCCGAGCTGTTTGCCGCCGCGGTCCGCGAAGAACCCGTTGGATTGTCTGACGAACCCTGCTTCCTCGATCAGCGTGGCCGCTTGCCGCGGATCGTAGGGGTGCTTCACGAAGACCTTTTCGATCTCGGGATAGTAGTCGGCCGCCGGGGAGCTCAGGGTCTGTGTGAGCAGCCCCTTTCCGCCCGTGAGGACCTCCACCGCTATGCTGGCGTCGATGGACTGGGCGATCGCCCGGCGAACACGCACGTCGAGAAGGGCCGGCGGATCAGCATACTCGGGCCGCAGCTGGAGCACGCTCAGGCGCAGCTCGACGGGAGCATAGAGAACCTTACCTCCATGGTCCTGCTCCCATCGATGTTCCAGGGTCTCCCCGTCCGTCTCGGAGAACACGAAGTCTCCTACGAAGTGCACCTGCTGGGACAGAATCCCGGCGATTGCGGCGTTTGGGTCACTGAACACCTGGACGCGAATCCGGTCGATCTTGGGTCGACCCAACACGTATCCGTCGAAGGCAGCCGCATCCACGTAAGCGCCGGGCTCCCAGGTGGTGATCTTGTAGGGGCCAAGGCCGACGTACTCGGTCGTCCAGAAAGGGAGGCTTGAGAATGACAGCGGATCCAGGTTCTGGAACTGCTCGCCGAGGATGTGTCTCGGGAGCGCCTGGAATTGATCCTGCAAGATCCCGGCTTCCCCATAGGTCTGCCGCCAGCGGATCATAACGGTCCGCGGGTCCATTGCCACGACCTCTTCCATCTGGCCGATGGGCGGCGACGTCGCCACGCCCAACTCCGGCGTGGCGTAGACGCGCCACGCGAAGACGAAGTCATCAGCCGTCAACGGCTTGCCATCGTGCCAGCTCAGGTTCGGCTTGAGTTTGTATGTCGTTTCCATGCGACCGTCTGGCAGAACGCGCCAGCTATCTGTTCCGGCCTGGGGGAGCGCCTCGGCCAGGATCGGCCTCGGGTTGCCTCGTTCGTCGTTGAAGTCCAGCGTCGCGTTGAACAGTGTGGTCGGCGGCGCGAGCGCACCGGTCACCGGGACCAGGGGCTTCGCTGCCAGGCTGGGCAATTCGCCACGGATGGCGATCACGAGCGTACGCTGGGGGGCAGACGACCGCTGCGTGTCGGCTCCCGAAGGCGATTGCGCAGGCGGCTCGCCCCGGCCGGTCGGACCACATGCGGCGATCGCGATCATGATCAGCGTTGGCAGCACCGCCGTGAACAACCTCGTTCTCGTCATCTCTCGATCCTCCGGTGCCCGTGTGGACAAAGCGACCCACGCCTTGCTGGTGTACGACGCACAGATCTGCGTAGATGCGCCTGTATTCAGTGTAGAGGAAAGGCCCCCTAGTAGCCGGCTGGGACCGGTACCTGATGCTGCAGCATGATCTCCTGGCGTCGCTTTGCGGACTCTAGAATCGCCCATTGGACCTCAGCAGTCGCCATTCCCCACCGTCCGTCGTGCAGCATCGGTCGGTTGTGGCGAACCGCGTTGATCAGCTCCATGGCTTCCTCGTCCATGAACGCCATGCCCTCCCCCTTCTTCTGGGGTATGGGCACCTCTCGCAGCCCTTCGTCTCCATAGACGTACAGCCCCGTTGGCGCTGCGCGGACGTCGCCCTTGTCGAAGCTCGCGATGAAGACGCCCTGGTTGCCTGGCATCCAGGGGCCGCCGTCGCTGCTGACGTAGCTCCGCCCCGTCTCCCACGGCACTTTCGGGTGCTCGTCGCCGGGCAGCAGACTGCCGAAGCGCGTCGATTCCTTCTGCGTGGGCTCGTCGATCTCGCCATTCAAGAGCGCTCTACGCTGCTTCGCTCGATCTTCGATGCCTTTGTCGTTACCCCACTTCACGAGGTCGACGCTGTCGAAGTACCCGTAAGCGTTGTAAACGATGGTGGCTGGGGTCCCATCCTCGAACTCGAGCAGGGCGGTGAAGTAGCCGGTCCCGTTCGGTCGCTCGGGCCGCCATCGGCCGGTCACCGCACGCACGCTCCGCACGAGACCCCCGCCGAGCCAGCGGATCGTCTCGAGCTGGTGGGGAGCCTGCCGCCAGGCGATGCCGCCGCCCTGGCTGTCGTCTACCTCCTGCGGCATCCGTGGGCGCAGCATCCATCCCGTGTAGGCCCACATATTGATGGCGCGGAGCTGGCCGAGCTCGCCGCGGACGAGCATCCTGCGGATCTCCTGGATCAGTGCGTTCGTACCCTGCGTCTGGGCGCCCGCGAGGACCTTCGCCCCCGTCTTGTCAGCCATGTCCACGACCTTTTGGCACTCCTCCATCGTGAGGCCGAGAGGCTTGCGCACGACGACGTGCTTGCCTTTCTCGACCGCCGCGAGGGCGTGCTGGCCGTGGAACTGATTCGGCGTCGCGATCCAGATGGCCTCGACCTCGGGGTCGGCGCACAGGTCTTCGACGCGGTCGTACACGCGCCCGCCATAGCGTGTAGTGAACGCCTGCAGCGCCTGCGGTCGCACGTCGGCCCCGGCCACGATTTTGACCTGGGGCATCTGCTCCAGAGATGGCAAAAACTCGGTCGCTCCAAACCCAAGACCGGCCACTCCGATGCGAAGTGGAGCTCCGCTCGCTTGCTCGGCCATCGAACATCCTCCTAGATCTCCCGCGGCTCGGGCGGGATCAGGCCAATATTCTGAGGCACTCTGCGCTCGCTGTCGAGCGCTACCCTAGACGCCGTACGAGCTGCTCTCCTGCGTGCTGGGCCTCTTTGAGCAGCCCCATTTCATCCAGACCGAGAACCTCGCGATCCTCGAGCAGGATCTTGCCGTCCACCATGACCATCTCGACGTCGGTCGCTTTTGCGCAGTGGACGAGGTGCGAGGCGACGTTGTGGACGGCCACGTTGTGCGCTGCTCCGTACAGGTCGACGGCGATGATGTCCGCGCGCTTGCCGGGCTCGATGCTCCCGACGAGGTGGTCGAGGCCGAGGGCACGCGCGCCGTTGATGGTGGCCATGCGCAGCGCCTGCGTCGGCGAGATGGCGTGTGGGTCCTGCGTGCGAGCGCGCTGGAGTAGCGCTGCCATCTTGGTTACCTCGAACATGTCCTGCGAGTTGTTGCTCGCCGCGCCGTCGGTGCCCAACGCCACGTTGACTCCTGCCTCGATCATCTCGACGATGGGCGCGATCCCGTCCCCAAGAAACATGTTGCTGACTGGGTTGTGGGAGACGGATACGCCCCGCTCCGCATAGATGCGAACCTCGTCGCCGGACAGATGAACCGAATGGGCGGCGAGTACGGTCGGGCCGAGCGCGCCGAGCTCGTCGAGCCACGCCACGACGCCGTTCTTGCCGTACTGCTCCCGGACGAGCGTCAGAACGCTGGCGCTCTCGGCGATGTGCGCGCTGATGCGCAGGCCGTGCTCGTCGGCGAAGCGCTTGGTTGCCTGCGAGAGCTCGCCGCTGGCGCTCACACCGGGTGTATTCGGGCCCGTCATCAGCGTCAGCATGCCGTCGGAGCGGTCTGGATACTGCGCGAGGAGCGCCTCGACGGAGCGGAGCCCTTCCTCTGGAGTCTCGAGGACCTCGGCCGGGGCGAGCGCGCCGAGGTCCATGATCGTGCGAGCCAGAACCGTCCGGACTCCGATGGCCTGCATGCCCGCGATGGTCGCTTGCGGGAGCTCCAGACCCCGGTTCAGGAACTGGTGGTCGACGAGCGTCGTCACGCCGGACCGCAGCGCCTCCACGCTCCCGAGCTGGGCGCCAACGTAGCAATCGTCGGCGGTCAGGACCCGACCACAGTAGTAGATGCAGCGCAGCCACTCGGTGAAAGGCAGATGCTCGTATACACCTCGGATCAGCGTCTGGAACAGGTGCGTGTGGGCATTGACGAGTCCAGGCATGACGACGCGGCCGCTTGTGTCGATTCGACGGTCGACCGCGTCCGCCTCAATGGGCGCGGTCGATACCCGCGTAATGGCGCCGTCGACGATCTCGATCCAGCCGGGCGTGAGGATCTCGTCCGCCGGATTCATCGTCAGTACCGTCCCGTTCTCGATCAGCGTCCTCATACGTGCCTCCATGCGCCGCGAATTGTAGTCATGGTTCTCCAAGGGCGGGCTCACGTGAGAGGTTCCCGTGACTGTGGAGCGCCGAGGTGTGATCCAGTCGTAACGACGACGAGCGTAGCGTAAAACCTACCGACATCACGCTCCTCGAATGAGCTGGCTGCTGCAGCATGGCCCGCCCTCTTCAAAGCGAGCGCCTCTCGCTCCGCACGTGCTTCAGGATCAGCGGCATCTCCCTCGCCCTGGTCTTCATTGCTCATGGGCTCGCCTCGGCCCAAGACAGTGGTGCGAGCTACACCGTGCAGCCCGGCGACACCCTCAGCTCGATTGCGCTCGATGCCGCAGTGACCGTCGAGGATCTCGCGAGCCTGAACGGTCTATCGGACCCGGACGCTATCTCGATCGGTCAATCGCTGGTGTTGCGAGTGCCGGAGGCAGCTCCGCTGCCGACGACCGCCTACACTTACATGGTTCAAGAGGGGGATACCCTTTACAGCATCGCGCGGCTGCACGGGATGGCCGTCGACAAGCTAGCCGAGCTGAACGGCCTCTCGGACCCCAATCTTCTCGTCGTGGGTCGGGAGCTGCGCATCGAGGAGGATAGCGCCCGAGCTCCGACTCTACTGATGGCGGCGGCGCAGCCATCGCAGAGCCCCACGGCTACCCAGACCCCCGTGGTGGCCTCGGCGACGCCCCCGCGGAGTCCCAGTCCTTCAGCGTCGCAGGGGTCGGCGACGCCGACGCCCCGCGCCAATACAGCGACCACCTCTCCAACCCCGACGGCGACGCGAGCACCCACCGGCGCGCCGCTGGCGCGCCCTGCGCCCACCGGTCCCGGAAAGTGGCTCGACTCGCCGAACTTCTGGCCTGGTCGCCCTGCGGGTCAGCCCATTGCCGTGGTGCTCCACACCGCCGCGGGCACGCTTTCCGGGATGGACACCTGGTTCGCAAACCCGGACAGCCAATCCTCATCCCACTACGGGATCGGCCTTGGGGGCGAGATCCACCAGTATGTCCGGTTGGAGGATCGTTCGTGGACCAACGGCATTTTGGAGGCGGCAAACCACTGGCCTGGTCCCGCGACCGTGCAGCCGAACGAGCTGACGGTGAACATCGAAACCGAGGATCGAGGGCTCGAGCAGATGCTCGTAACGGACGAGCAATACCAGTCCACGGTCCAGGTCGGATGGGCCATCGTGGCGCGGTACCCGAGCATTCGCTATCTGATGACCCACCGTTCGCTGAATCCGGGAACGCGGGCGAATGACCCCGGCCCACGCTGGCTCGAGTCCGGTCGATTCTCCGCCCTTGCCCGCGATCTCCAGCTCACGGCAGTGCCCTGACGAGCCAACCGTCCTGACCGACGGCATGAGACGACACGTGAGCATGAGGCATGGCGCCGGGGTGGATGGCGTACACTCGAAGCACTCTTGGAGTGGCTCGGGGGCGAAATGGAGCGACCAGTCGGGGGCCCCGCGCTCTCAGCCGAGCGGGCCAGCGCGATCCTCGACAAGCTGGCCAACGAGGGCCGACGGATGACTGGCCCCAGGCAGGCCATCGTCCGCTACGTCGCACCCCGTATGGACACCTTCAGTGCCCAGGAGATCGTGGACGAGATCCACGACCGCGGCATGACCGTCGGTCGGGCCACGGTTTTTCGGACCCTCGAGCTCCTCACCGAGCTGGGGCTGCTCCACCGCATCTATAACGAAGATGGCGCTCACCTGTACACGGTGTGCGCGGATCAGCATCACCACCACCACCTGCGATGCGTCGCCTGTGGGGCTGTTCAGGCCCTGGAGGCCCCCGGCGTGGAGGGCGAGATCGACCGACTCGCGCGGCAGGCCGGCTTCGAGGTCATGGAGCATGTGCTCGAGCTCGTCGGTCGTTGCAGCGACTGCGTCGCGGGGCGGTCCACGGGAGCGCGCGACTAGTTCGCGCACAGACGCCACCGGCGACATGCACCTCCGTCCATGGAGCGCCGGCTGTTCGTCCGCTCGAGCCAAGATTCTCATTTCCAAGCTCTACGCTTCCGTCTCTAGTACGGTGTCGCCATGCATTTCAGGATTGCGCAAATACGCAATCGGGCTGTACAGTAGGCGAGTGGTCGTCGGGTCCCTGCCACAGCCGTCGCGCTCCACCGCAGGGATAGGAAGGCCCTACCGCCTTGGGGATCATGCCCAGCACGGACCGCCAGGAGGCTCCGCGCGTGGCCCACGACCATCACCACGACACCCACAACGCGTCTTCCATCGATGTTGCTGACCGTGCGCGGGTTGTCGATCGGGTACCCGCGGGGCACGCCGACCATGAGCACGATCACGGTGCCCATCACGATCACGGCCACCATGACGGCCACGGCCCCGCCAACTACGATCGCGTTTTCGCGTTCGGGATAGCCCTGAATCTCACGATCGTCGTCCTACAGCTCGTTTTCGGCTGGCTCGCCGGCTCCCTTGCGCTCCTGGCGGACGCCGGTCACAACCTCAGCGACATCCTGGCGCTCATCCTCGCGTGGGGCGCCGCGGTTCTCGGACGTCGCCAGCCATCGGGCCAACGCACCTACGGTTGGCGTCGCCTGACGATCCTCGCCGCGCTCGCCAACGCCCTATCGTTGGTCGTGGTCACCGGCGCCATCATCTGGGAGGCGGTCCACCGCCTGCTCGAGCCCGCCGCCATCGATGCGGGCACGATCATTTGGGTGGCCGCCCTGGGCGCGATCATCAACACGGCGACGGCCCTCATGTTTCAGGCTGGCCGCCACCACGACATGAACCTGCGCGGCGCGTTTCTCCACATGGCCGCGGACGCCGCCGTGTCTGTCGGCGTCGCGCTCGCGGGCGCCGTAATCCTGTTCACGGGTTGGGTCACGCTGGACGCGATCGTCAGCATCGTCGTTGGCGTGGTGATCCTCTACAGCGCGTGGGGCCTCATGCGTGATGCGGGGAACCTGATCCTCGATGCGGCGCCCGTTGGGATTGACATCACCAAGATTCGCGTCTATCTGAGCTCTCTGCCCCAGGTGGCCGAGGTCCACGATCTGCACGTCTGGGCAATGAGTACCACCGAGGTTGCCCTCACTGCCCACCTCGTGACGGACCAGGAGCCGCCGTACGATGCGCTCCTAGCGGAAGTATGCGGCGAGCTCCACGCCGAGTTCGGCATCTCCCACACGACCCTGCAGCTCGAGCGCGGCGACCCCGATTACCCCTGCGTGCTGGTCACTACGCGCGGCGTTTAGCCGTGCCTGTTCGGTGCCCGGACGGCTGCTCCCGAGGGTGTACACTAGGGCGCTCATTTCACGCTCAGGAGGACGCATGCCCATTCCGGGAGACAAAGCTATTCAGTTGGTGCAAACCGCGCATGCGCAGGCCGCGCAGATGAATACCGCGGTTACTGCCGTCGTCGTGGACGAGAGCGGTCGAGTCATCGCTCTGGGGCGGATGGATCGGGCACGGCCGATCACGGTGGACATGGCAATGAACAAGGCCTATACGGCAGCGAGCTTCCAACAGCCGACGGAGGAGCTCGCGGGCGTGGCCGCCCAGACCTGGTTCCAGAGCCTGGTCGTCTCGAGCAATGGGCGCATCATGCCCGGCGGCGGCGCGCTTCCGATCGTCGAGGGAGGAAACGTCGTCGGCGCGATCGCCGTGGCCGGTGGAACCGACGAACAGGACCAGCGATGCGCGGCGGCTGCCTTGGCGACATACATCTAGCGGTGCTCGGCTAACGGGGCTTGGCACGCGAGGGCGACTCGAGAAAGGCGGAAGGACTTGCATTCCGGGCCCCGGTGAGGTAAAGAGGACCGTACAATACGTGCAACGAACTATTCCGTAGATCGATCGCTCGTCCTATGACGGGCTTTCGATTGTCGGTCACCCAGAAGGCCGTCAAGTAAAGGGGGGAAATCGCTATGGCCGTGACGCTGGAAAAGGGTTCCGAATCGCTGAGCGGTGGGAACGGCGCGCAGCCACTCCACTTCTACCGGACCATTCCGCCCGTTCCTGATCTAGGCCGCTCCGTGCGCGTCGTCGGAGAAGTCGAGAACGTGGACATGAACCAATCGCCGCATCCGCGGAACGGGCGCGGCGAGCTGGGCAAGGCGCTCTTCAACCTTCAGCACAACACGATCTCGAAGGACCCGTTCATTCGGGTGTCCGCCCCCAACCACTTCGCCGATCGGCGCCACTTCCTCACCAACGTCGTGAATCAAGCGTCCAAAGGCCAGACCAACTCACGCAGGGTCGAGGTCACCGACGCCGAAGCCATGACTCGCCACATCAAAGCGGTCGCAAAGCACATGGGCGCCGACATCGTGTCGATCGCGCCGGCCCATCCGAACATCATGTACGCGGGCAACCGTTACGTGCAGGACGGGACGGCGGAGGATGCCCACGAGGCGGACACGCCGGAGGATCTGGTCCGAAAGTTCCCTTATTTGATCTTCGTGACCACGGCTTGGCCCTACGAGACGCTGCAGGCCCACCGCCACCACATCGGCGATTCCTCGTACCATGTCTCTCAGATGAAGGGAAATATGATCCTCAAGGCCATCGAGGGCTACGTGAAGGAGCTGGGGTACACCGCCCTTCGCGGTGTGGCGAACCCCCAGGGGACGGCGTTGGCCTCCGGCGTGGGTGAGCTCGGCCGTAACGGCCTCGTCATCAGCGAAAAGTTTGGCGCCCGCGTCCACATGCCCGATCCGATCATGACGGACTTGCCACTGGTGCCTGACAAGCCCATCGACATTGGCGTGAGCGACTTCTGCGGCGTCTGCCGGAAGTGTGCCGTCACCTGCCCAACGAACAGCATCACGTTCGCGGACAAAGAGAAGGAGAAGGCGCCGCTGAGCCGAGACGTCTCGGGATTCGGCGAATACAACGGCATCGAGAAGTTCAAGATCAACTGGCTCACGTGCTACAAGCTTCGGCCCTATACCCACGAGTACTGGAGCAGTTGTCTCACCTGCGCCGCGATCTGCCCCTTTACGAAGCCCGACAAGTGGTGGCACACCGCCGCGATCTCGTGGCTCAAGTCCACCCCGATTCCAGCGCGGCCGCTAGTCGTCAAGACCCTGAAGGCGATCGACGACAAGTTCTGGGGAACGATCAAGCAGAAGCGCGTGCAGTGGCTCGGCTACGACTCCGGCATCAAGCCCGGCGAGCAGGCCTGTACGGTAGCGGGCTGCACCGCGGACCACGGCGCCGCGAGCAAGCCGGTCGCCGGAGACGTTGGCTACTATTTCCCGCTCAAAGAGAACACCAATCGCTTCGTCAAGCGGGATTGAGATGGCGAGCAGCGCTGTGCCCGCAGTCCATGCCGATCAGGGCATTTGGAGATTTGATTGAAGCTGGGTCCGATCACGCTGCCCTGGGGGGGCGGCGACAGTCACAAGAACGATCCCTACTGGGACTTCTTCATCAACACGCCCCCGGTGGATCTCGAGAACTCGGCAGTCGAGATGATGCGCCGGGCTCCCGAGGGCAACGTGTTCCCAACGAAATCGGAGCTCCACACGCCCGAGATTACGTCGAGTCACGTCAAAGAGCTGGGCCTGTATCTTGGCGCCGACGTGATTGGAATCGCTCGTCTGGAAGCGGGCGGCGACCACGACTATCCCTATGGGGTCATAACCCTCGTGAAGGCGGACTACGACACGCGCGAGGCCAACGGCATTGGCGGCCAAGTCCCGACCCAGAACGCGCTGTACGTCACGTTCGTCCTCAGCGCGTGGATGCGGGAGCTGGGCTACCGGGCGACGGCCGTCGAGGATCCCGATGCCGAGAAGCTCGCAGCGGCCGCGAATCTAGGCACGCTGAATGCCAAGGGCCGCCTCGTCACACCCCAGTTCGGGCCGCGAGTGCACGTCGGCCGCGTCATCCGGACCGATCTCCCGCTCGCGGCTGACGGGTAGGGCCGGGCTTGCCGTACATCATTACCGAGCTCTGCACGAAGGACGGGGCGTGCGTCGAGGTTTGTCCCGTCGCCTGCATCCACACGACGCCTGACTCGTCGCAGTTCTACATCGACCCGGACATCTGCATCGAGTGCGAGCAGTGCGAGATCGTGTGTCCCGTGGATGCGATCTTCCTGGACACGAAGCTGCCGGCCCAGCACGAGCCCTCGATCGACGTCAACACTCGCTTCTTCCGCAGTAACAAGGCGGCGGTCGAGCCGATCCACCTCGACGTTGCGATGGAGATGATCCAAGTAGCGCAGTCGTACGCGGCGCGGTCCGGCCTCGCCGTCTCAGTCGCGGTGGTCGACGAGGCCGGTGCGCCCATAGCGATGGGCCGTATGGACGAGGCGCACCCGCGAACGGCCGATCTGGCGTACAACAAGGCCTTCACCGCCGCTCGGTTCCACGTGCCGACGGCTGAGCTGGTCCAGCAGGCGCGTCGACCGTGGATGCGGAGCCTCATTGTCCAGAGTCGCGGGCGCATCATTCCGGCGGGTGGCGGCATCCCCGTCGCCGACGGGATCGCCATCTTGGGAGCGATCGGCGTGGCGGGTGGACCGAGGGACGAGCAAGACATCCTCTGCTGCCGAGCAGGTCTCACCGTCCTGGACCACGAGGGACACCAGCTCTAAGAGGCCCGGGGAAGCGGTCGACCGCTCCCCCGAACCTCGGCAGATCAGGCCGCGCGATACTCCTCCGGGTGCTCGCTCCGGTCCTTGTCCGCGGTGGTTTTCATGTTCTGGATGACCTGATCGATTTCGACTGATGGGAGCAGACGCGATGAGCCAGTTGTCAGTCCCTCTGCCGTCCGGCCGCTTGCCCACAAGTGAAGACTATTGGGCCGTCGCCGAGCCCTGCCCACGGCACGTCCGCGTCGTGTTGGGCGGCCAGAACGTCGCAGACAGCCAGCGAGTCATGCTTTTCCGCGAGAGCCAGAAGCTGCCCGTCTACTATTTCCCACGCGAAGACGTGCGGACGGACCTGTTGGTCCCGAGCGATCACGTGATCACTGACGACCACAAGGGTCAGGCGTCCCATTGGTCCCTCAAAGTCGGGGATCACGTTGCCCAGAACGGCGCGTTCGCCTACCCGAGCGGCATGCCGCAATGGCCGGAGATGGGGGAGTATTTCGCCTTCGACTGGCCGCAGATGGACGCCTGGTATGAGGAGGACGAGGAGGTCTTCGTTCATCCGCGAGACCCGTACAAGCGAGTCGACGTGATGCCGAGCAAGCGCCACGTGCGGATAATTCTCGGCGGCGTGACCCTCGCGGATACGCGCCGGGCCCGATTCCTCTTCGAGACGGGCCTTCCGACCCGCTACTACATCCCCGCCGAAGACGTGAAGATGGATCAGCTCCAAGCGACTGAGACGCACACACGGTGTCCCTACAAGGGCATCGCTTCCTATTGGACGGTCCAAGCGGGTGGCTCTACGTTCCCGGACGTCGTGTGGGGGTACCCCGATCCCATCCCCGAGTGCCCGAAGATCAAGGACCTCCTCTGCTTCTTCAATGAGCGCGTCGAGGCGATCTACGTGGACGATGAGCTCCAGCCCAGGCCGAGAACCAAGTGGTCGATCGACTGATCGGAGCCCGCCGGTGAGGTTCGTCGTCGGCGCCGACGAGGCCAACGACGTCACGGACGCGGTGGTCCAGGAGCTCAATCGCCGCGGCCACGACGTGCGCGTCGTGCCGCCAACTCAGTGGCCCGACGTGGCGCAACAGGTCGGCGAGGACGTGGCCGGCGGCACCGCGGATCAGGGTGTGCTCTTCTGCTGGACTGGCACGGGCACGGCGATCGCCGCGAACAAGATCCCCGGTGTGCGAGCTGCGTTAGCCTGGGAGCCGTGGATCGCGAGCGGCGCTCGCCGCTGGAACGACGCCAACGTGCTGGTCATGAGCTGCAAGCGGGTCGATGCCGACACGGCACGTGATATCCTCGACGCGTGGCTCGCCGTCGAGGGTCCGGATCCCGACGAGGTCGAAAACATCGCTCGCATCTCCGAGTTGGAGCGGCGGTACTCGCGGCTTTCTTGAACTCTGTGAACTATAAGGATGTGCTGATACAATTCCTTCAGAAGTCTTATTTCCTTTCCCGGCGAAAGTGTGCCTAGAATAGGCCGGAGCGAGCGACGGCTTCGCTCGAAGGGGAAGGATTTGCTGGCAACCGACATGGCGGCCGCCACCGGCGAAACGATTAGGGCCATCCAGATTTCCTGGCAATCCGTCACCCCGCGAGACCGCTGGCGTTCCCTCTTCGGGCTTCTCGCGCTCATCGGCCTCAGCGTTGCGATCGCTATGCTTCCCATCGACTACCACGCGATGGGCAACTACGGCTATCTCGGCGTCTTCGTCGTCACGCTGATCTCATCGGCCGCGCTCGTCCTGCCCGTCCCGTACCTCGCCGCGATCTTCGTCGCCGGCTCCTTCCTCGATCCGCGCATCGTCGCGCTGGTAGCGGGCTCCGCGGCGGCTCTCGGTGAGCTGACAGGCTATGCCATTGGCTATACGGGCCGCTCGCTGTTGCCCGACAACCATTGGACGCTGCTGATCCAGCGAGGCATGAAGCGGTTCGGCGCGCCGATCCTTTTCGTCGCGGCCCTCATCCCGAACCCGTTCTTCGACGCCGTGGGTATGATCGCCGGCGCGTCGCGTATACCGGTCTGGATGTTCCTCCTCGCGGCCTTCCTGGGCAAGACGCTGCGTTTCTGGATCCTCGCCGTTCTGGGTGGGGTTGCCATGGCTGGAGCTATCGCCGGAGGCTGAGCAGCGCGATGTCTTGGGCGCGGTCCCGTCTCGTAAGCCTGGGTTTCGCCTTTGGTGCCTGTGCTCTCGTAATTACCATCGCGAACGCCCGGCCACTGGAGCTCGCGGACAAGAACTGCAGCGACTTCCGGACCTGGCAAGAGGCACAGTCGTTCTTCTTGGCAGCGGGTTCGGGAGACCCCAACCACCTCGATACCAACCACAATGGCATCGCATGTGAGAGCCTGCCCGGCGCGCCTGGCCGAGCCCGTACCGCGAACCCTACGGCTGTAGTTCCGGTGACCGCAACTGCGACCATCGTCTCGGACGCGCCGGCTGCGCCGTCGTTGGCCACCGCAACGCCTGTGCCACCCGCAACGGCGACGCGGACGCCGCGCGCCACCCGCGGTGAGGCGAGCGCCACCCCGACCACCGTTCGCGAGCCAGTGTCGGGCGAGGCTCGCGCCGACGGGAACGTCGCGCCAACTGCCGTTCCACTTCCGACGATGCCTCCACCTGAGTCAGTCGCGCCGCAGCAACCTCAGCCTGCCCCGAGCGTCTGGCTCATGGCTCTGGCGCCGACGGAGCTATTGTCCGAGGGCGGCGATCCCATCGGTACGCTCGCCCCGGGGGACCGCGTCCGAGTAATCGCCGTCGGTGAGGGCGCCGCTCTCGTCGCGACACCCGACAGTCTGGGCACGGCCTTGGTCCCCCTCGACCCGCGCGTGCAGCTCGTCGCCCAATAGACGGATCTGGCGTTGCCGTCGCGATTCCTTCAGGCACTTCGTACAGCAGAACGCGTCGCGCTTTGCCTCATGCGCACATACCGCTCGCGCTCAACGGACCCGTATGCTTTACGCAAGCACGGGAGTGGAGGTCGCAACGGAATGGATACGGAGCCAGCGACGGACCTCTTGAGTGTCATGGAGCAGTACCGGGAAGAGATCCACCGCTGCCGTTACGGTAGCTTCCGTGGCGTGATCAAGGACGGGCGGGTCGTCGTCTTCGCCGTCGAGCACGAGTGGCGCCCGGACGTCGAGGCGCGCCGCCAGCGTGTGAACGGCACACACGAGGACGAGGGAGACGCCAAAGACTAGGTCCCTCGCGCGGGCCGCTTGGAGTTGAGAGTAACTCTCGGCTCCGAAAGGCCGAGGACGAGCCGTCTCGCTAGCGGGCGCCGACGACGTCCTCGAACTCTTCCTCGCTGAGGATCGGCACGCCGAGTTGCTGCGCCCGCTTGACCTTGGACCCTGGCTCTTCGCCCACGACCACGTGGGTCGTCTTCTTGGTGACACTATCTCCAATGCTGCCGCCCAGACTCTTCACGCGCTCCTCGGCCGTGAGGCGCGTCCACCGCTCCAACCGCCCGGTGAAGACCCACGTCGTCCCGGACAAGGGGAGATCCGTGGCTTGCTCGGACCGCTGCTCCATGTTTACGCCCGCCGCGCGGAGCTTCTCGATGATGGCGCGCAGGCGCTCTGATGCCAAGTGTTCGTAGACGCTTCGACCGATCTTTGGCCCGATCCCCTCGGTCTCGATCAGCTCCTCTTCCGTGGCGGCGAGGAGCCGGTCCATCGATCCGAAGTGCTCGGCGAGGATCTCGGCAGTTCGCTCGCCCACGTAGCGGATCCCCAGCCCGTGGAGCACCCGACTCAGCGGCTGCTGCTTGCTGCCCTCGATCGCCGCGAGGATGTTCTCAGCGCTCTTCTCACCAAGCCGCTCCAGCTCGACGAGCTGCTCCTTGCGCAGGCTGTAGAGGTCCGCGGCGTCTGACACCAGCCCCGCCTCGATGAGAGCCGCTACCAGCTTCTCCCCCACACCCTCGATGTCCATGGCCGCGCGCGATGCGAAGTGCCGAATGAGCTCGTAGCGCTGCGCGGGACAGCTCGCGCCTCCGGTACACCGCGCCATCGCCTCGCCCTCCGGCTTGATGACCGGGGCGCCGCACACGGGACACGCGTCGGGTATCACGAAGGGCCGCTCTTCGCCGGTCCGGCGGCTCACGACCGGGCCGATGACCTGCGGGATTACCTCGCCGGCCCGCTGCACGATCACGACGTCGCCGACGCGGATGTCCTTCCGCGTGATGTCTTCCTCGTTGTGGAGGCTGGCGAGCTTCACGACGACGCCCGCGATGGGCACGGGCTCGAGGATCGCGAAGGGGTTCAAGCTCCCGGTGCGGCCGACGTTGATGCCGATGTTCAGGAGCTTCGTCGTGGCCTGGGTGGGCGGAAACTTGTAGGCGATCGCCCAGCGAGGCTCCCGCCCAACCGAGCCGAGCTCGTCGTGCAAGGCCCGGTCGTTGACCTTCACGACCACGCCGTCGATCTCGTAGTCGAGCGACTCTCGCTGGTGCTCCCAGCCGAGCGCCGCCGTGGCCACGTCGTCGATCGTTTGGGCGCGGCTGTTTCGCGGGTTGACCTTGAAGCCCCACGAGGCGAGCTGCTCCAGGAGCTCCCAGTGGGTGCGCGGCAGCCCGGCTCCGTCCACGTCGCCCACCGAATAGGCGATGAAGTCGAGTGGCCGGCGCGCGGTCACGCGAGAGTCGAGCTGGCGCAGCGATCCGGCGGCGGCATTTCGCGGATTTGCGAAGAGGGGCTGACCCTCGTCCGCGCGCTCGTCGTTGATGCGCTGGAACGCGGCGCGCGAAAGGAACACCTCGCCGCGGACTTCCACCCGCAGGGGCGCGTCCTTCGAGAGTGTCAGCGGAACGGAGCGGATCGTGCGAACGTTGGAGCTGATGTCCTCGCCGCGGACGCCATCGCCTCGGGTCGCGCCGACCTTGAGCTGGCGGTTGTCGTACATGATGGATACCGCCAGGCCGTCGAGCTTCGGCTCGAGAACGTACCCCTCAATGGGTCGCCCGGCGAGGTTCGAGGCGCGGTTGTGCCAGTTCCTGAGGTCCTCGGGAGTAAACGCGTTGGCCAGGCTGAGCATGGGAACGCGGTGCTGGACGACGCCGAAGGACCCTTGCGGCGAGACGCCGACCCGTTGGGTGGGCGAGTCGGGCGATGCGAGCTCGGGATGCGCCGTCTCCAGCTCGCGAAGCTCGCGGAAGAGCGCGTCATACTCGGCGTCTGAGATCTCTGGTGCGTCCAGCGCGTAGTACCGATAGTTGTGGTAGTTGAGCTGCTGACGCAGCTCCTCGACGCGCCGTTGCACCGCCTGGGGATCGGTCTCCGTGATCCGATCGCTGGCCATAGGGTGACCACCTGCTAGGGGTTCGTCTGGAGTTAGTCCACTATACTGTGCCGTAACAGCGCCGACCCGAAGGAGATGACATGATCCGGCCGCTCTCCCTATCGGAAGCCCACATGGAGTGTCGGTCTCTTGCGGACACGGTTCCCGTCCTGACGGATCTGCTGGCATTCGAGAAAGTCGCCCAGGCGCCCGGGTCCGTCACGCTCCGACATCCGAACACGGGCTGGACGTTCGTCGTCCACGAGGGCGGGCCGGACGCCCCGGACAAGCAGCGCCACAATCACTATGGCGTGCGGGTCATCGGCAAGGAAGAGATCAACGCCGCCTACGCGTACCTTGAAGCCCATAGGGACGAGTTCGGCCTCACCGAGATCACGCCGCCGGCCTTCTCACACGGCTCCTATTCGGTCTACTTCACCGAGCCGGGCACGAATAGCCTCGAGATCGAGTGCTACGCCGACGTTCTCCGCAAGGAGTCCGGCGGCGCACGCGTCGGCGGAGTCCGTGCGAACCACTGGACCGAGCCGTTGGCGGCCGATCGGTTCCCCGGGCGAGGGTACGTCCCGCAAGCGCTGACCCACGGGACACTGGCCTGCGCCGACGTTGCGGTCTCGGGCGAGTTCTACCGCGAGGTGCTGGGGCTGGAGGCGCACCGAGCGTACGATCGCATACTGTACGTCAAGCACCCGGACGCGAAGCACTATATCGTCTGCGGCATGCGCCCACAGTTCAACCGGTACTCGCGCGACTTCCGCTTCACCCTCGCCGTCGAGTCGGCCGAAGAGGTGGACGCCGCGCATCGCTGGCTGGCTGATAGGGGGGCCGACCTCGGCGTGACGGATCTGGACGACGTGACCCATGACGACGGCCGCGCGTCGCTCTTGCTGTCAGATCCGGACGGAAACTGGTGGGAGATCGCTTCGCGGTGACCGAGCGGCAGTCGAAGGTCTCGGAGATCGAGCAAGCACGGGAACGCATCGATAGGTTGGACGCCGAGATCGTAGGGCTGCTGCAGGAGCGGGCGCGCCTCGCCCAGCAGATCGGCGCCGCGAAGGACGCATCGGAGCGAGCCACCTACGCCCCCGACCGGGAGCGGCAGGTCTTCGAGCGCGTGCAGTCGCTGGGAGCCGAGGGTCCCCTCACCGGTAGCCACCTATCCGCGATTTATCGCCAAATCATCTCGGCATGCCGCGCCCTCGAGCGGGAGCTTCGCGTGGCCTACTTCGGGCCAGCGGCCACGTTCACCCACCAGGCCGCCCTCGAGCGCTTCGGGGAGTCGGCCGAATACGTCCCGATGGCGTCCATCCCCGAGGTCTTCGCAGAGACCCAGCGCGGCCGAGTCGATTATGGGGTGGTACCGGTCGAGAACTCCACCGAGGGGGCGATCCAGCTCACACTGGACAGCTTCGTCGACGCCGAGGTGAAGGTCTGCTCGGAGATCGTGCTCCCCATCTCGATGCAGCTCATGTCGCGAGCCAAGCTCGCTGACATCCGAACGCTGTACTCTTTCCCCGTCGCCCTGGCGCAGTGCCGTGGCTGGGTGGAGCGCAACCTCCCGAACGTGACTCACGTGGACGCTGCCAGCAATGCCCGCGCGGCGATCATGGCGGCGGAGGACCCTACCGGCGCGGCCATCGGACCGCAGCTCGCCGCCACCGTGTACGGCCTCGACCTCGTGGCGCAGGACGTGCAGGACCTTTCGGCGAACTACACGCGCTTCTACGTCATCGGGCGATCGGTGATGGGCGGGCCGACGGGCCGCGACAAGACGGCGATCCTGTTCAGCATCCGGGACCACGTCGGCGCCCTGCGGGACGTCGCGGACGTCTTCGCCCGCCGCTCCATCAACATGAGCAGCATCCAGAGCCGCCCATCGCGGCGGCGCGCCTGGGACTACGTGTTCTTCGTGGAGCTCGCGGGCCACGCACAGGATTCGGCCATCGCGGACGCGTTGGGCGAGCTGCAGAGCCAGTGCGCCTTCCTGAAGGTCCTCGGTTCCTGGGCCGTCGAAGAGGCGGCTGTTACCTAGCTCCTCTCCTCAGATCACGTTGTGCTCCGCGGGCAGCTCGCCCGAGGCGAAGCGCTCGACTGAAAGCGGCGAGATGTCGATGGTGTGGGCGCGGCCGTCGACGATGAGCTCCGCGATGAGCTGCCCGGTGGCCGGCGAGTGCATGAAGCCGTGGCCGCTGAAGCCCGCCGCCATGACGAAGCCCTCGACCTCAGACACCCGACCGAGGATCGGGTTGGCGTCTGGCGTCACGTCGTAGAGCCCCGCCCACCCGCGAATGACCCCGACCCCCTCCAGCGGGGGGACGCGCCGAACCGCCTGCTCAATGAGCTTGGCCAGAAATTCATCGTCCGTGTTCATGTTGAAGCTCGACGGCTCGCTCCTGTCGGTCATCCCGAGTGGGAGCCCCGGTCCCTCTGGGCGGAAGTACATGCTCGAGGCGAAATCGACGACCATCGGCGCCGATTCGGGGATGTTCTTCAGCCGCTCCATGTAGTAGAGCTGGCGGCGATACGGCTGGATTGGGACCGATACGCCCGCCAGGCGCGCGATCTCTGCCGCCCACGGTCCGGCCGCGTTCACGACGAGCGGCGTCTCGATGCGCCCCTGGTCTGTCTGGACCGCGCCGACGCGCCCACCTTGCACCTCGATCGCCGTCACGGTGGCCCCCGACCTGATCTTCACGCCGCGCGCTCGGGCGGCGGCCGCGTAGCCGAGGCAGACCTGGGTCGGCCCGTCGAGCCCGACCCGAGGGCCGAGCGCTCGACCACCACGACCTCGGTCATGCCGCGCTCGGCCAGATGGGACGCCACACTCGCCCCGATAACGCCCCCGCCGATGATCACCGCCGCGGCTGACGCCTGCTCAGTCATCTCCGCTCCTTGTGGTTTCAGCATACAGCCGAGGGCACAACCTCCTATACCTTAGCTGACGGCAGTTCTACACGGTAACGTGTATAATTGGTGGGGACTGGAGGAAGGTTAGATGCCCTGGGAGGCAGAGAAAGTCCGACGTCTGCGCCGCACCCTGAAGCTCAGCCAGCAGGAGTTTGCCCGTGAGCTCGGCGTACGGCAGCAGACCGTCAGCGAGTGGGAGACGGGGGTGTACGAGCCGCGCGGCGCGTCCGCTCGCATCCTGGACATCGTCGCCGAGCGGGCCGGCTTCGGGTACGGCGAGGCGTCCCCGCGCGAGCCGGATGCTGGACCATCCTGATGGCAGCCCGACCGCGCGTGCCCGAGGCGTTCGTCGCCTGGCTTTGGACGCAGGAGGTCGGCGCAACGCTGACGACCACCGATGGGCAGCGCGTCCAGGTCGTCTATCCAGGGCGCCGGTATGGGAGCTGGGGTCCTGATTTTCACGGCGCGCTTCTGGCCATCGGAGATCGCCTCACGCGCGGAGACGTGGAAATCCACGTCCATGGCCGGGATTGGACCCAGCATCGTCACGCTGGGGACCCTGCCTACGACGACACCGTCCTCCACGTCGTCCTGGAGCAGGGACGATCCCCGCTCGCCACGCTGGCCGATGGCGTCGCTGTGCCGACGGTCGAGCTCTCATCAGGTATCCCAGCGTCGGCCTTCCCGTCGCTCCTGGCGCGTTGGACCCACGAGGGGTCGCGGCCGCCGGTCGCGGCCGCCTGCCTCTCCGGTGAGGAGGCAATAGCTCGGCTGGACCGGGCCGGGATGGAGCGCTTCCGTGGGAAGGTCGCGCGCTTCGAGGGGGACATGGCGTGCGTGTCATCCGTCCAGGCGCTGTGGGCCGGTCTTCTCGAGTCCCTCGGGTACGCGGCGAATGTGGCTCCCTTCCGAGCGCTGGCCGACCGCGTTCCAGCGGTCGAGGCCGAGCACCTCGTCACAGCGGGTTGCGGGCAGCTCCTCGAGGCCATCCTGCTGGGCGAAGCTGGGTTGTTGCCGAGTCAGCGGGGCCGCCTTTCGTACGAGGACTACGCCGCCGCCGTCGAGCGCGCCTGGCACGCGAGCCGCCGCGGGCCGCGCTCGCCGCTCGGGTGGCGGTGGGTCGGCGCTCGCCCGGGAAACACGCCGGTGCGGCGCGTCGCGGCGGCCGCCGCGCTGATTGGCGACGCAGCTCGATGGCCGATGGAGCGGCACGTGGTCGCGGCTCTCGCGGAGCTCCCACCCAGGCGTGCTGCCTCAGCGCTGCGTGCGCTCCTCGCCCGGTCGGGCGATAGCTACTGGCAGCTCCATGGGGATCTCGACCGTCCGCTCTTCCGACCGTTGGCCCTCATCGGGGAACAGCGCGCTGCGGACGCGGTCGTGAATGTGGTTCTTCCGTGGGCGGCTGCCCTCGGCCGGTCGCAGGACACGCTCTGGATCGAGGAGGCGGCCGAACGCGTTTACGCCGCCCACCCGCCCCTCGCCAGCAACCAGATCACTCGGCACATGGCGCTCCAGATCCTCGGATCAACCCGGCCAAGCTTCCGCCTGGCCGCCCAACGGCAGCAAGGGCTGATCCACATTTACCGCGGTTGGTGCGACGCCCGGGACTGCGCGGCGTGTCCGGCGGGACCTGAACCGGGGCTCGGCTTGACGTTTCGAACCATGTGATAGAATGGCGAGACTCTCTGACCGAGGCAGCGACAACGATCCAAGATACCCCCACGAAGATCCAGGACAACCCCAACTGGCGGCGTCACAAAGGCGCTTGCGTGAACTACCGGGAACGGTGGTCCGGCGGCGACGAAGAGGGCGACGATGGCTGCCGACTCCTCTACCAAATCGTCTGTCTGATGGGAACCCCACCCCTCACGGCCCACGAACAGACCCGCTGCATGGGCGCAACTCGGGGTTGCTGGCGGCTGACGGCTCCGGAGGCCGTGGAGTCGGCCGACGACGATTCAACTGAGACCCGCGGACGCGGCACTCGTCGCGGTCGGTACGCCTCGACGGCTTCCTAGCGCCCCGTTAGACTCTAGCGCGTCACTCGGGTAGACGCGATCACCCCCGAGATCATCGCGATCAGGATCCCGAACATTCCGAGGCTCTGCATCGCCGCGGTCAGTGCGACAACTATGCGCACTCCCGGATCCGGTATCGGCATCATCACCGCGTACACCAGGGCTTGGCCAAGGCTGGGACCAACGCTCGCGCAGGCGAACGCGATCATCGCAAGCTTGCGGTCGGGCCATCTGCGGCCAGCCGACGAGACCGCCTCCCCGACGAGAAACCCTGTGAGGAGCAACGGGAGGAGCGTGAGAGCGCCAAAATGCAGGAACGACAGCACCGCGCCCGAGAGCATCGCGACCCCCAACCCGGCCGCTGACCCTCGTAGGTAGAGCAGGAGCCCAGGGCCCACGCGAGCCGTGGGTTTGGCGCAATCGGGACAGCGGGCGCCTACGGGCGTGTGCACCAGACACTTGGGACAGATCGGCGTCCCGCAGCGGGAACAGCGCAGGTAGGTCTCGACACCTCGGTGGCGGGGACACGGGGCCGGACTTCCGACCGGCGGCGCCTCAGCCGTCATGCCGCCATGCCGTGGCGCGTCCGACGACGACCTCGGTCTTCGTGCTGCCAAGCAGACGGCGGGCCGACGAGACGACCAGTTCGGGGGATAGGTCCGTCAGACACGTGCGAGGGGGGCAACCCTCCTTGTCGCCCAGAGACGTACCGCGATAGAGGCACGGGCTGCAAGGCAGATCGAGCCGAACGACCTGGTGCTCGGCCGGCGGGTATGGGCCCCACGCTCGGTGGTTCGAGAGCCCGAAGACCGCCACGACCGGTGTCCCGACCGTCGCTGCGAGGTGCATGACCCCGCTGTCGTTGCCGACGAACAACCGACACCGTTTCAGGGTCGCGGCCATCGCTCGGAGCCCGACGTCCTCAAAGAGGATGCTCGGTGCGCGCATCGCGCGTCGAACGGCCTCGGCCAGCGGCTCCTCGCCAGGGCCCGCGACGATGCCGACCCGCAGCCCATCTGCGGCGAGCGCGTCGCCGACGGCTCCGAAGCCTTCCGGGGTCCAGCGTTTGGCGACGCTGAAGGAACCCGAGCCCGGGTGGAGCGCGACGACGTCCTGTCCGTCGAGGCCCAGCGCCGTCCACTGTTCATCGGCTGCCGAGAGCTCCTCCCTCGTGAGATGGAGCTCCATCCTGGGATCGGGGTTACTCGCCCCCAGCGTTGCCACGACGTCGAGGCCGTACTCGACCTCGTGGCGCTCGCCAAATCCCGCGTCTCGCGCGTGGTGCGTCAGGAACGACCCGCGTCCGTTCTCGAGCCCCGCCACGATGGGTGCATGGGCCGCCCGAGCGAGCGCGCGGTACTTCGTCGCACCCCAGCCGGTGACCAGGTGATGAAGTAGGACGACCGCGTCGAAGCGGCGCGCCCGCAAGGTCCGCCCGAGCTCCAGGGCGGCCGAGGCCGCTCGGGGTCCGCGAACAGGGTGCACCAGCCCTCGCGGGTCGTCGAAGATCGCCTTGGGAAACCGAATCACGTGATCGACGGCGTCATTGTGTTCGAGGAGCGTCGCCGAGTGCGGCGTGACCAGCGCGGTGATCTCCGCGGTGGGCCAGGTGAGGCGGAGAGCGCGTAGGGCGGGCGTCGCGGTCAGCAAATCGCCCAGGTCGGCGAGCTTCACCACCAGGATGCGCTGCATGTCGACAGGGTACTCGTTGTGTTCAGACGGCGGCAAAGGTCGTCACTCGGAATCCTTCGTTGCTGGAGCTGCCGAGCCGGCGAGCGCCTCTTTGACGGCCTCCAGCACCGTGTCCGGAGTGATGCGCCACATACAGGCGATGCTCTTGTCGGGAAGCTTGCAGTCGGCGGGTGTGCGGAGGTCGTAGCACGGGCTGCAGGCGAGACCCATACGGACGACGACGGCCGACGTGGCGAGGGGGCCGGTGTTCGTTGGGTCAGTCGGGCCGAAGATCCCGACCACCGGCCGGTCGAGCGCGGCAGCGACGTGGAGCGGGCCGGTGTCGCCGGCGACGACGACCTGGGCGCCGCGCAACAGATCGACGAGCTCCACGACGGAAGTAGCGCCCGCCACGTTCGTCGCAGTCGTCTCCATCGCGTCCATGACCTGCTGCACGAGCCCCTGCTCGGACGCGGCGCCGCTGAGAACCACCCGCAGGCCGAGGTCGCGCGAGACTCGATCGGCCAGCCTGGCCCAGAGGGGCGCCGGCCATCGTTTCGCGGACCCGTTGCTCGCGCCGGGGACCAACACCGCATAGGGACTGACGGCGATCAAGTCGCGGCTGGCGACCCGCGCGGTCTGCAGCCGCGGTACGCGAGGCGCTGCGTCGGCCGCCGCCGTTGGCGCGATGGAGCGAACGAGATCGAGGCAATACGCAACCTCATGCTGAGGAAGCTCGTATCGCCGACCGGGCACGGGAAGGTTGTAGCAGCCATGGTACGTCTCGGCCGCGTATCCGACGGTCCACCGCGCGCCGCTGACGGCGGCGAACACGCCTCCCATGAGGCCGGACAACCCAACGGCGACGTCGTACCGCTGCGCTCTCAAGTGGCGAATGGTCGCAAGCAAGCTTCCGACCCGCCGCCATCCGGCAGGGCGACGGTATCGGTTCACGTCGAGCTGATAGATCGACCGGAGGGCGGGGTGGCCCGAGAGCAGATCCGCGGCATACGGCAGGACGAGGGCGTCGATCCGTGCCTCGGGAAAGCGCTCGGCTAGGGCCTCGATCGCGGGGATCGAGAACACGACGTCACCCATCAAATCTAGACGGACGACGAGAATGCCCCGGACCTCGGACTGCTCGGGTTGCCGGCGAGGCCCCCGCACCCACGCCGCGACGCCGTGCAGGGCGAACGCGATCGCGCCCAGGAGGCCGAGAAATTGCTTGGCCGCGTCTTTCATCGGAGCTCGGTGATGGGCAGCTCGGCGATGGCCCGCGTGACCTGTTCGACGCTGACGAACGCGAGGCACGGCGGGTCGAGCAGGTGGCCGCAGGGCGGCGACACGAGGTTTCGGCAGGGCACGCAGGGAAGCGCTGACTGTAGCCCACGGTGGCACGCGGGATCGCCCGCTGGGCCGTAGATGATCTGATCCGTTGGGCCGTAGATGCGCACGGTCTGCGTGCCGACGGCGGTCGCAAGGTGGAGGGGCCCGCTATCCATCCCCAGCACCAGGCGCGCCCTGCAATAAAGAGCCGCAAGCTCGTCCCACTCGAAGTCGACGACGACGGTAGCAGGTCGATCCAGCCCGTCCGCGATGGCTTCGATCAATGGTCGCTCCGACGGAACGCCCGTAAGGACGAGGGATGAATCGGAGGGCAGCGAGCGACAGACCTCGACCCATCGGTGCGAGGGCCACGTCTTGACGGCGGCTCCCGCGCCCGGGTGCAGGATGACGAAGCCGCGAGGCTCCAGGGAATGCTCGCGAATCCACGCGTCTACCGCGGCCGTCGCCCGCGCGCTCGGGGGAAAGCGCACCTGCGTGCTCGCTCTATGGCGTGCGGGCACGTCGACGTCGAGCGCTCGCAGCAGCTCTTCGGCTGCTCGGACCGACGATTCCGCCGAGTGCCACGCCTCGTGTCCGCGGATGGCGTGGGTCAAGAATGGCGCAGTGTCCGGCGTGGCGTGGCCGACTCGGCGCGGGACGCCAGCTAGCGCCGCGGCCCAAGCGCCCCACCAATGGTCCGGTCGCAGGATCAGGGCAGCGTCGTAGTCGCCCTCGCGCAACTGTGTGGCGAAGGCGACCATCGCGGTGTAGGGCTCTAGCGCGCTCGCCTTCGATGCGCGCGTGAAGGCTGGGTAATCAAAAGTGATGACGCGAACGTCTAGGCCTTGGAGGGACGCCGCGGCCCACGGCCCGATGATCGCCGTGATCTCGGCCGACGGCAGAGCGCCGCGCAGGAGCTCCAACGCGGGGCGGGATAGGAGGAGGTCGCCCAGGTGGTCCGGCCGCACGACGGCGATCTTGATCTCCGCGCGGCGTGTCGTCGGTCGCGCGGGAAGCGACAGGCCAGCGGCCTGGAGCCCGGCGCGACGCACCAGCGACCGCGGAGAAGCGTGCGGCTCGTTCTTACCGGCGGGCGAAGGCTTCTTGGGCGCCGTTCGGTCGGCGACGAGGTGACGATAACGCCTGGGCACGTCCCACGGCGGGGCAAGCGGCGTGTAGAACTGCTGCAAGTTTCCGTCGTGGACCGATCGTCGCGCCTGAATATCCCGCCGCTTTCGCAGCGCGCCGTCGAGATTGCGCAGCGCCGCGAGCCGCCCCCGAACCGATGCCCAGTCTCGCTGCCGGGCGGCGCCGAAGGTCGCGGCTCCTACGTCGTAGGTCGCGATGACCGGCAGCCAGCGCCAGAAGTCCGGATCGGGTGCGCACTTCACCACCGTCCACACTTTATTGCGCGCTAGCAAGAAGCGCTTCAGCGGCGACCCCTCACCCAGTGTCCCGGAGTGCGCATGGAGCACGAGGGCCTCCGGGGCCAGCACCGAGTCCCACCCGCGGAGCCGCGCTCGCCACGCGAGATCCACGTCCTCCAGGTACGCGAAGAAATCCTCGTCGAAGACTCCCACGTCGTCCAGCATCGCTCGTCGGTAGAGGGCGGCGCCCCCGCACGCGCCGAATACGCGATGCGGCCGGTCCACGGCGGCGGCCGGATAGCCGCCCCACAGGTCCCAGGCGATGCCCGCTGGGTCCAGGGCGATGCCACACGAGTTGATCGTGGCGGGGTCGTGGGCGAAGACCATTTTCGAGGCGACGGACCCCAGCTCGGGATTGCCTTCTGCGGCCTCGATGAGCGAGCCGAGCCATCCAGGGTCCGCGGTCGTGTCATTGTTCAGGGTGACGACGTAAAGTGTATTGCTCGAGCGGATCCCGAGGTTGTTCCCGCCCGCGAACCCGAGATTGGTCGCGCTGCGGATGAGCCGGACTGATGGATACTGGGTCTCGATCAGCTCGGCGGAGCCGTCCGACGAGCCATTGTCGACGACAATGGTCTCGAAGCCTTTAAAGGTTTGGGCCTGCAGGGCGTCGAGGCAGCTCGCGAGGTGGCGTCGACCGTTCCAGGTGACGACGACGACGCTGGCCAGGGGCGATGGCGAGCTCGACATGCGGGCAGGCTCCGATCGTGACAAGTATAGGAAACGCCCGTCGCCCGAGCGTGGCCCGTCGCCCGAGAGTGGATCGGAGATCGGTAACGTGGCAGTCGAGGAAGCCTCCGGCAACCGCGATACGCGGCGATCGTTGCCCAGCGTCGCGCGCGTCCTCGATACCGTCGAGGCTCGGGCGCTCCTCGCCGATCATCCCCATGCGCTGGTAGTGGACGCGATTCGGGCAGAGCTCGGCGCCGCGCGCTCGTCCATGAGTCACGGCGCCGCTCCACCTGAGGCGGGCGACGTCGCCAACGCCGCGGGCGATCGACTGCAACGGGCGGACGAGGGCACGCTCCGACCCGTCATCAACGCGACTGGCGTCGTTCTCCACACAAACCTCGGGCGCGCCCCCCTGAGCGAGGCCACGATCCACGCGATGGAGCGCGTAGCGCGCGGCTACAGCACCCTGGAGTTCGACCTGGAGGCAGGCGGACGAGGCTCGCGCCACGAGCACGTCTCGGAGCTCCTGTGTCGGCTCACCGGGGCTGAGGCGGCGCTCATCGTGAACAACAACGCCAGCGCCGTGATGCTCGCGCTGGCGGCACTGGCCACGGGTCGCGAGGTCGTGATCGCGCGTGGCCAACTCGTGGAGATCGGGGGCGGCTTCCGCATCCCGGACGTACTTCGGCAGAGCGGCGCCGTGCTCGTAGAGGTCGGGACGACGAACCGAACCTACGCCGCCGACTACGCGGCCGCGATTACGGACCAGACAGCCCTGCTGCTGCGCGTCCACGCGAGCAACTTCCAGGTCATCGGCTTCACCCACGAGACCTCGCTGTCGGAGATGGTCGGACTGGCCCACAGTCGCGGTCTGCTCGTCGTGGACGATCTCGGCAGCGGGAGCTTGCTCCCGACGGAGCGCTTCGGCCTCGCCCACGAGCCCATGGCTCAGGAGAGCGTGGCGGCCGGTGCGGACGTCGTTTGCTTCAGCGGCGACAAGCTCCTGGGTGGCCCCCAGGCGGGTATCCTCATCGGCCGATCAGAGTCCATCGCTCGTCTCCGCCGGCATCCGCTGACCCGCGCGGTCCGGCCCGACAAAGCCACGTTGGCTGGTCTCTGCGCGACCTTGACCCACTACGTGCGGGGCGAGGCAGAGCGCGACGTACCCGTGTGGCGCATGATCGCGGCCACGCGCGAGGAGCTGGCTGAGCGCGCGATCCGCATCGTCGCCGATGCCGGCGCCGATCGCGCGGAGATAGCCGAGGCGGAGTCGGCGGTCGGCGGCGGCTCGCTCCCCGGCATGACTATTCCCAGCGTGGCCGTTGCCGTGTCCCACGAGTCGCTGGCGCCCGTCGCCATCGCCGAGGCGCTCCGCCACTGGTCCACCCCGATCGTGGCCCACATCAGACACGATCGCGTGATGCTCGACTTACGCACGATTGCGCCCGAGCAAGACCCCGAGGTCGCGAGCGCGATCCGGGGCATCTCGGTTTAGGCGACAACAGAAGAGGCGCCCCGAAGGGCGCCCCTGAGCTGCCTCGCGAGGATTAGTTGGCGACTGCGCCGTTGAGCGCAGGCGCGCCGGTGACCTGGATCTTTCGCTCCTTCGCCTGCTCTGCCTTGGGAAGGCGGAGCTTGAGCACGCCGTCCTCGAAATGGGCTTCGGCTTGCCCGCTGTTGACACTGGTCGGCAAGACGACCTGCCGCGCGAACCGGCCAGAGTATCGCTCTCGGCGATGGAACTTCTCGTCCGTCATGGATTCGTCCGGCTTCATCTCGCCGCGGATCGTCAGGACGTCGCCCTGAACCGTGATGTCGAGGTCCTCCGACTTCACGCCGGGAACCGTCGCCGCAACCATGATGTCGTCCCCTGTCTCGTAGACGTCCAGCGGGAGCGTCGTACCGTTCCCGTTGTGCGCGCCCGCCATCCAGGGACGTACCCAGGCGTCCTCAAAGAGGCGATCAACAGCCTGACGCAAGCTCAGGGTCTCTCCAAAGGGATCCCACCGAACAACGTTTGCCATCGCTGATTCCTCCCATAGGGCCTTTTCTCGAGCTGCCCTATCCATAAAGCATCATATCAAGACATGCTTGACGTGTCAATAGACTTGATAGTGCTGTTGTTAATATGGTGATCGCCCGGGCGTACCTGCCGGAGGTGCTATCATGCCCCTCGGCCCCAAATCCCCCAAAGTGAGTGTTGATGCGCCTCTACAACACGATGACCCGCGACAAAGACGAGGTCCAGCCCATCGCGGATCCGGTGACGATGTACGTGTGCGGCGTCACCCCGTACGATACCACCCACCTCGGCCACGCCCGCACGTACCTCCTGTTCGACGTGCTCCAGCGCTACCTGCTCCACCTTGGCATGTCGGTCACGTACGTCCAGAACGTCACGGACGTCGACGACCCGCTGATCGAGCGGGCCAACAGCCTGGGCATCGATTACCTGGAGCTCGCCGCCAAGTACGTGGACATCTTCCTGGCGGACCTCACGGACATGAACGTCATCATGCCGACCCATTACCCGCGCGCGACGCAGGAGATCCCGGGCATCATCGAGACGATCGAGCGGCTCATCGATATGGACATGGCCTATGTGAAAAACGGCTCGGTGTACTTTCGCGCCACGCGCTTTCCGGGCTACGGTGCGATGGGCCGGTTGAGCCGCGAGGAGATGCTGGAGGCCGATCGCGAGACAGGCGAAAGCCCGGATGACCCGAACAAAGAGGATCCGCTGGACTTCCGCCTCTGGCTCGCCGCGCAGCCGAACGAGCCGACGTGGGAGAGCCCGTGGGGGCTCGGCCGACCCGGCTGGCACATCGAGTGCTCCACCATGGCCAACCGCTACCTCGGCCCTCGGATCGACATCCACGGGGGCGGCGCGGACCTCGTCTTCCCGCACCACTGCAGCGAGATCGCCCAGTCGGAGACCGCCAACGGCGTTGGCCCCTTCTGCCAGTACTGGGTCCACGTCGCGCTGGTGTGGATGGATGGCGAGAAGATGAGCAAGTCCAGGGGCAACATGGCCTTCGCCCGGGACCTCATCCCCCTCTACGGTGGCGACGCGCTCCGCTACTACCTCATAGAGACCCACTACCGTGAGCGCCTCGAGTACTTCCCCGAAGACATGGCCGCAGCGGCCGAGCGTTGGCGGGGCATCAGCGCAGTTCTTCGTGGGTCGCGCGAGGGCTCGCCGAGCTCCGAGGGCATCGACATCCGAGATCGATTCTTTGCTGCCATGCACGACGACCTCGACACGCCGACGGCGCTCCAGGCCACCCGCGATCTAGCCGAACTCGTGCGCCGGACTGACTCTCCAGGCGACCGTCGGCTCCTCGAATCGCTCCTCCAAGTTCTCGGATTCCGCCTGGATTAGCGTCCCGAACCGCGACTCGCGCGCTTGCGCGCTCCTGTCTTGCCGCCAGGACCATTCACCGGCGTTAACGTTGCCATTCACGTTACTGTCCGAAAATGTCCAGGCGGCCGGCGAGCAAGCGCGGCACGCTGTCGGAGTTGACATGCGGAGTGAGATGGCCCTGATGACGCCGGACAACGTCGATGCGGAGGAGCGCAACGAGTTTTACCGGTCGGCCCTAACTGTCATGAGCAAATCGGACGTCCGATTCATGGTGGGAGGAACGTACGCCTTCGAGCGCTACACGGGAATTGCGCGGAAGACCAAGGACATCGACGTCTTCGTGGCCTCGCGTGACTGTCGTCGCGTCCTGCACCTCCTCGGCGGCGCCGGATACGGCGTCGAGATGACGGACCCGAGCTGGCTCGCGAAGGCGTTCCATCATCGACACTTGCTAGACATCGTCTTCAACTCGGGCAACGGCGCGTGTCCCGTGGACGATGAGTGGTTCGAACACGCTCCCGATGCGGAGGTCCTCGGCGTGCGGGTGAAGCTCTGCCCCGTCGAGGAGACCATCTGGCAGAAGGCGTTCATCATGGAGCGCGAGCGCTTCGACGGCCACGACATCACCCATTTGATCCTCTTCTGTGGCCGCGGCCTAGACTGGGAGCGGCTCCTCTGGCGCTTCGGCGCGAGCTGGGAGGTGCTCTTATCGCACTTGATCCTCTTCCAGTTCACCTACCCGGGTGAAAGCGACATCGTCCCGCGGTGGGTCATGCGCACGCTCGTCTCGCGGCTCGGCGGGTTGGAGGGCGCGACCGAGCAGATCGAGCGCCTATGCCGAGGAACCCTACTCTCGCGATATCAGTACGTCTCCGACATCCAGGAGGGGGACTACCGCGACGCCAAACTGATCGAAGCGAAGGTCGAGGCGGCATGAGGGAAAGCTGAGGAGGCCACATGGCAGGGGACATCAGAGGGGCGCCGCACCCGTCCGACCACGGAGATGTTCGCCATGACATCGTTCGGGTCGCGGCCATCGCAGACATCCACGTCCGCGGCAACTCCGTCGGCACGTTCCAGCGGCTCTTCTCGGAGATCGGGTCAGCGGCCGACGTGCTCCTCCTCTGCGGCGACCTCACGGATCGGGGGCTACCCGAAGAGGCCCACGTCCTCGCCCGCGAGCTGAGCTCCACGCTCAAGATCCCGGTGCTCGGAGTGCTCGGCAACCACGACTACGAGTCCGGGCAGGAGCTGGAGGTCAGAGACATCCTCTCGAACGCGGGGGTGTCGATGATGGATGGGGACGCTCTGGAAATCAACGGGGTGGGCTTCGCGGGCGTGAAGGGTTTCGCTGGAGGGTTTGGCGTCCGCATGCTGCAGGCGTGGGGAGAGCCGATGATCAAGGGCTTCGTACGCGAGACCGTCGAGGACGTGCTTCGCCTGGAGTCGGCGCTGTCTCAGCTCCGCACGGTGCACCACCGCATCGTCTTGACCCACTACGCGCCCATTCGGGCGACCGTTGTGGGTGAGTCACCGGAGATCTTCCCGTTCCTGGGCTCCAGCCGCCTCGAGGAGCCGCTCGTGACCTTCGGGGTGACTGCCGCTTTCCATGGCCATGCACACGCCGGCACGCCCGAGGGCCGCGCTATGGGCGATATCCCCGTCTACAACGTGGCGATGCCCCTGTTGGCGAAGTCCTACCCGGACGACCTGCCGTACCGACTGTTCGAGGTCCACACCGGCCCCTCGAACGGCGTGGTAGACGTGGTCGGGGTGGCCGCCGCGTATCAGGTGCGCAAAGACCTGGAGCTGTAACCGGAGGACGTGCTGCTAATGGGTCCCCCCATCATCTTGAGGGCGGCGAAGGATCCGTAGCTCGAACCACCGAGACACGGATCCTTCGCCTAACGGCTCAGGACGACAGGTACCAGTTCCGCCGACCTGCCCTACGCTGCGCGGCGGGTGTTGATGTGGTCTCCCCCGTCCCGGCGCAGGATCTCCTCTGCCCTCGGCACCTGCTCCTCGTTCACGTCTGCGGTGAGCAGGATGTCGCCGGCCTTCACGCGCGACTCGTACTCATGCGCCTCGGCCTCGGAGAACCCCCACCCTGTCAGGGCGCCGACGAGGCCGCCCGCGATGGCGCCAGCCCCAGCGCCTACCGCCGCGGTTGTCCCTGCGACACCGAGGGCGGCGGCTATCGGCCCGGCGGCGATGACGGGACCAATTCCCGGGATCGCGAGGGCGCCCAACCCCACAAGCCAGCCCGCGGCGCCGCCCAGGATAGCGCCGAGCCCGATTCCTGTCGCGGCTCCGGCCACCGCCGCGGCTCCCGTGTCGCTCGCGATCTCGCGGGCCTCGTGTGGGTCCTTCGTGATGACGCCGACTCGCTGCGGGTCGACGCCGGCCAGGCGAAGGTCGTTGATCGCGCGCTGGGCCTCCATCCGATCGCCAAAGATTCCCGCCACGGTACGTCGATCCACCTGGTCCGGTGCCACGGCCTGACGGTCAAGGTCCCGGTCCAAGCCGATCTCGACGTTGGGCTTAGCTGGCTCGGATACACGCTCGAGCGTACGCCCTGAGAGGCGATCGTCCCCTGTCGTAATTGCGACGTCGCCGAGCGACAGGATTCCCACCAGCTTGTGCTTGCGGTCGAGGATCGGGAGCCGCCGAATCTGGTGCTCCTGCATGATGTGTGTCGCCTCGCTCAGGTCCTGGTCGTCATGGGCCCAGTGGGCGGCGGGCGTCATGATCACGCTCACCCGAACGACCATGGGATCCAACCCCTCGGCAACGCCTCGGACAGTGATGTCGCGATCCGTGATCATCCCCTGGAGTCTGTCGGCGTCATATACCGGTAGCGCGCCGACGTCGAGCGATCTCATCTGCTCCGCTGCTTCGTGGAGCGTGGCGTCTGGGTGTGTCGTACCTACGCTTCGGCTCATTGCGTCTCGAATCAGCATCGGTCCCTCCTCTAAGGAACGTAAGAACGTAGGCGGGCCTAACCGCTCCCTTAACCGTAGCAATGGGCAAAAATAATGTCAACGAACGCGTGATTAACGGCTCGTAACAGTTTCAGGAGCGTACAGTAATTGGCCAGCTAGGTGACAAATAAGGCGTTTCGTGACAGGGTGGCCCCGAGCGGTTCTGGACCCTGCAGCCAGGTGAGAGGTGGGCGATGGGCCGTGTGCCTAGAGCTGTTCCGCGAAGTACGCGGCCACCTGCTCCTCGACGTAGCGACGCCCAGCCTCGTCTCGAGGCATGTGGCGCTCAGCAGGCAGAACCAACACGTCGCACGGCTTGCCTGCCTTCTCCAGCGCGGTGAGGAGCCGAGCTGTGTGGCGGAAGTGGACGTTCTCGTCGATCATCCCGTGGACGAGGAGCAGGCTTCCATCAAGATTTGCTGCGTGGGTCATGGCGGACGACTGCTCGTAGCCGTCGGGATTATTTTTGGGCGTGTCCATGTAGCGCTCGGTGTAGTGCGTGTCGTATCCGTCCCAGTCGGTGACGGGTGCGCCCGCCACTCCAACCTTGAACACGTTGGGCGCGGTGAGAAGACACATCGCGGTCACGTATCCGCCGTAGCTCCACCCGTAGATGCCCACCTTCGTCGGGTCCGCTAGCCCCTGATCGGCGAGCCACCGAAGCCCGTCCACTTGGTCTTGCACCTCGATGCTCCCCATTCTCCTCCGAACGGCGCACTCGAAGGCGAGGCCGCGCCGAGCCGAGCCCCTGTTATCCAGCTTGAAGACGAGGAACCCGAGCGAAGCGAGGTACTGAGCCCGCAGGTCCACCATCATGCCCCACGTGTCCGTCACCATCTGGGCGTGGGGCCCGCCGTACACCGACACGATCGTCGGGAACGGCGCTTCACCGCCCCACGGTCGATAGATCGCCCCATACAGCGGCGTCCCGTCGCGCGAGGCGAGCCGCACGATCTCCGGCACCCGCAACCCCGGAACGCATTCCTCACCCCGAGGCCCTTGATGGACGGCAGTGACGAGCACTGCTTCCCCACTTCCTCCAGAAGAACCCCCGCTCCCTATGGGAGAGGGTTGAGGTGAGGGCGTTCCCCCGTCAACAGACCGAAGCTCGGCCGATGGTGGCCGCGTCCGCGACTCAAAAGTATGGACGTACACCCTGCCGTTCGCCGAGAAGAGCCCGCCGTGCCACCCCTGCTCGTCGGTGAGTGGCTCGACGGCTCCGTCATAAAGTGAAACCCAGAACAAATGCCGCTCGGTGGGATTCCCTCGGCCGGCCGAGAAGAACACCCGCCGCGTCGCTTCGTCGAGGTGCGTCACTCCGTCCACGGCCCACTCGCCCTCGGTGAGCTGCCGCACGAGCTGGCCGGTAGCGTCGTACAGGTATAAGTGGCGGAAGCCCGAGCGCTCCGACGACCAGATGAACGATCCGTCCTCGAGGAATTTCAGGTCGCGGTGCAGGTTGATCCAGCAGTCCGAGGTCTCCTTCAGCAGAACGGCTCGCTCTCCCGTCGCCGGGTCGTAGCGCCACAAGTCCAGCGCGCGCTGCTGGCGCGCCTCGATTTGGACCATGAGCTGGCCATCGGGGCGCCAGTCGATGCGCGCAAGATAGATGTCGGGATCGGGACCGAGGTCGAGCCACCTCGTCGGGCCGCCGCCGAGGGGAACGACGCCTAGGCGCACCCGCGCGTTCTCCTTTCCAGCGAACGGGTACCGGTGGCTCTCTACGGTCCACTCGTCTGTGCCTTGGTGAACGATCGGGTAGACGGGGATGTGGCCCTCGTCCGCCTGTTCGTACGCCACCTGAGTTCCATCCGGCGAGATCCAGAAGCCTTCGCTGCGCCCCATCTCCTCTTGCGCGATGAACTCCGCCAGCCCGTTGGAGATGGTGTCGGTCGCGCCTGATGTGAGCTGCCACGCCTCGCCCGACTCCACGGGTGCCGCCCAGACCTCGCGATTGCGCACGAAGACCACGTGGCTGCCGTCGGGCGTGAAACGGGCGTCCTGGGCTGGCGAGTCGGACTGGGCGATCGGTCGTGGCTCGTCGCCCGCGCTGGAGGTAACGAAGATCTGTCCGGACAGCAGGAGCAGCAGCCGATCGGCGTGCTCCGCCCAGCGGTAGTAGGTGACGCCGCCCTCGCGCATCCGCAGCCGCTCGCGGCGGAGCGCCTCCTCGGGGCTGACGACGTCGTCGGGTGCAGAGGCGGGCGCCGCGGCCACGAGGATGCTTCGCTCGCCCGTCTGGACGTCGAGCGCCCAGAGGTCTCGAATGAGGTCGCCTCGCGCGCTGAAAAGGTACGTCAGCATGCGACCGTCGGGCGAGAACGCGAAGCTACCTGGCGCATTGGTGCCGGGCCGAGGGTAGTGGGCGACGGCGTCGACCGTGAGCTGCCAGGGAGTCTGCTGTTGGGACACGCCGTATTATAGGTTTCGATCATCTTGGACCGGAGTGGCCGGATTGGCGCGCTTGCAGACGAGGGCCGAACGCACGAATTTCGAGGAAACGTCGCTCCATGCGGACGTCCTGGACTTTATCGGACAGGTGCGTCGCGCGGCGCCGGACCTGGTGCGGGTCGGATCGCTCGGGCGCTCGGCCGAGGGCCGCGACATCCCGTCGGTAGTCCTGTCGGGCAACGGGGCCTTCACCCCAGCGGCGGCGCGACGGGCCGGCCTTCCGATCGCAATGGTGAATGCCAACATCCACGCGGGTGAAGTCGAGGGGAAGGAAGCGCTCCTCGCCTTCATGCGCGACATGACCATGCCGACAGAAGCGGGCGGCGAGCCCTCGCTCCGGTCTCTGCTCGACCAGCTCACCCTCGTGTTCATCCCGATCCTCAACCCGGACGGCAACGACCGCATCTCGACGGAGAACCGCAAGCTCGACCTGGTGGCTCTCGAAGGCCAGATCGGTCCCCCGACGGGCGTCGGGACCCGCAACACGGGCGAGGGCTGGAACCTGAACCGCGACTACATGAAGCAGGAGGCGGTCGAGTCGAACCACCTCGCGCGCTTCTACGGCGCCTGGTGGCCGCACGTTTTCATCGACTGCCACACGACCGACGGCTCGATCCACGCCTACGACCTGACGTACGACACCGCGCATATCGATCGAAGCGGCCACCCCGGCCCGATCGATTACGTGCGCACCCGCCTGCTGCCCTCCGTATCCGAAGCCGTGTTCAAAGGCTACGGACGGCGCGGCTTCTTCTACGGCAACTACCGCGACCAGGACGACCCCACGAGTGGCTGGGAGACGTCCCCGGGGTTCCCCCGCTTCGGCAGCCACTACCGTGGGCTCACAGGCCGGCTCGACATCCTCCTCGAGACCTACTCATACATCGACTTCCGGGCGCGGGTCGAGACTATTGGCGCGTACCTGCTCGAGATCTTTCGTTATGTCGCGTCACATCCGACCGAGGTGATGGAGGTGGCAGACGGCGCCGAGTGGGAGACGATGGCGGCGGGCCAGAATCCAAGGCCGGACGACCTGGTCGGCATCAACTACGGCGCCGCGCGTCGCGCCGAGGACGGCAGTCTGGTGTTCGATTGGCCGGTCCATTTCCTGGAGGAAGCGGACATCGTGGCCTACGATCGCCCGTCGATCCGCGCGCGCCGCATTCCTGGTCGTCGCTTGGTCACCTACCGGGCGCCCCACCTGGCGCGCTTCATCCCCTCCGTCTCGGTGCCACGTCCCTTCGGCTACCTGCTGACCCAGACAGACATAGCCCGGAAGCTGCGCCAACACAACGTCGAGCTCTCCACGCTGGCCGAGCCGATGGACCTGGACGTCGAGGCCTACGTCGTTCTCGGATCGGAGAAGACCACGAGCCCCGATATCTGTACGGGGATCGAGCGCTTCGAGACGGTGCTCAGCGTTCGGAAGGAGCGCCGCCGCGTTCACTTCGACGCTGGCACGCTCTTCGTGCCCACGGGCCAGCGGCTGGGAAATCTCATCGTCTACCTCCTCGAGCCAGAGAGCGACGACGGTCTAGCTCGGTGGGAGTTCTTCGACCCGAGCGTGCGCATCGGCGAGCCGTTCCACGCTTTCCGCCTCCCCGCACCGATCCGCCTCCTGACCCGTAAGGCGTAGCACGGCCATGCGCGTCATCGGGACCGCCGGGCACGTGGACCACGGGAAATCGACCCTCATCCGCGCCCTCACCGGGATCGACCCCGATCGCCTCCAGGAGGAGAAGGACCGTGGGATGACGATCGACCTCGGGTTCGCGTGGATGCGCCTGCCGGGCGGCGAAGAGGCGAGCATCGTCGACGTTCCCGGGCACGAGCGCTTCATCAAGAACATGCTGGCGGGCATCGGCGGCATCGATACCGCGCTCCTGGTCGTCGCGGCAGATGAAGGGGTGATGCCCCAGACGCGCGAGCACCTGGCGATCCTCGACCTGCTTGGCGTCCAGAGCGGGGCCGTCGCGATCACCAAGCGCGACCTCGTGGACGGCGATTGGCTCGACCTGGTGACGGCCGAGGTGGAGGAGACCCTCGCGGACACGTCCCTCGCCAAGGCGGCGCTCATCCCCGTCTCATCGACGACAGGCCACGGCCTGGACGAGCTTCGCGCCGAGCTGGATCGCCTGCTGGGGGCCGAGCGCTGGCGCCGCCAAACGGGCTGGCCACGCCTCCCCGTCGATCGCGTGTTTACCATGTCCGGCTTCGGGACCGTGGTGACAGGGACGCTCGTCGACGGCGAGCTCCACGTCGGCGAAGAGATCGAGATCCTCCCCGCCGGACGCAAGGCCCGCATTCGCGGTCTGCAGTCCCATCGCAAGGAGGTGGAGACGGCGCCCGCTGGCACGCGGGTGGCGGTGAACCTTTCGGGTGTCTCAACGGAGGAAGTCGAGCGCGGCGACGTCATCACTTCCCCCGGCTGGCTGCGTGCGACTCGGGTCGTCGACGTTCGGCTGCGGGCCGTCGCCGACGCGCCGCGGCCCATCGCCCACAACGCGCGGGTCACGTTTCACACCGGCGCGACCGAGGCCTCGGGCAAAGTGTCTTTCCTCGATCGCGCCGAGCTGGTGCCTGGCGAGGTCGGTTGGGCACAGATTCGGCTCGGGCGCCCGGTGGCGGTTGCTCGATCCGATCTGTTCATCCTGCGCGTCCCGTCTCCCAGCATGACCGTCGGCGGTGGGGTGATCGTCGACGACCACCCCAAGCGCCATCGTCGGTTCCAGGAGAAGGTGCTCCAGCAGCTCGGTGTCCTGGAGCGCGGCTCTCCCGAGGAAGTGCTCCTCCAGACGCTCCAGACCAACGAGCCAGCCGACCTCGGCGAGCTCGCCCGCCGCTCGTCCCAGAGCGTGGCCGAGACGCGTACGCTGCTCGAACCGTTGATTGCTCGAGGCACGATCCTAGCGCTCGATGGTGCGGCTCCCTCCCAAGAAGATCCGGGATCAGCGTCGGGCAAGAGCGAAGCAGCGCTGGCGCCAACCACGCCCTTGATATCGCTCCAAGGATGGAACCGCATCGCGGGTCGTGTACGGATGGACCTTGAGGCATATCACCAGGCGCACCACCTGCGGCGCGGCATGCCGCGCGAGGAACTGCGAAAGCGGCTCGGGCTCGACCCGCGCGTCTTCACCCGGGTCGAGCGTCGCCTCCTCGAAGACGCGGTGGTCGTCGAGACAGGCCCGCTCGTGAGCCTGCCAGTGTTCGTGGTCATACTTACCGACGAGGAGCGGCGCGCCGCCGCCGCAGTCGTTGGAACTCTGCAATCTGCGGGCGCCGCTCCCCCCGGTCGCTCCGAGCTGCGGGCGCAGCATCGTGTGCCTGACGAGGTCATCCAGGCGCTGGTGGACGATGGTACCCTAGTGGAGGTTGGCCAGGACCTCGTATACCTGAGGCCGACTTACGACGAGATCGTCACTAAAGTCACCAACCTTATTCAGGCGTCCGGCACGATCACCGTGGCACAAGTCCGCGATGCCTACTCTACGAGCCGCAAATACGCACTAGCGATACTCGAGCACCTCGACGAGCGTAAAATCACCCGCCGTATCGGCGACGAGCGCGTCCTCACCAAGGCACCCTAAACGTCGGCTGGCCGAGGCAGAAGTTACTCCTCTCCCACCGCGGTGGGAGAGGCTGGGTGAGGGTAACCCGTGGCAGGCTCCGAAAGGCAGGGAACACCACATCAACGAAAGCACCGGCTGACCGACCCAAGGTCGGTGATACGGATCATCCGGGGCCCTCACCCTCCCCGTCCCACCGCAGTGGGACAGGAAGCAAGCGACCCTCATTTCGCCAGGCTTGCCATCTGCACGGCGAGCATGCCCCGGCGGCGCATGTGCTCCAGCGTCTCGTTCAGCTTCGTGTCGATCATGGCGTGGTTGGGATCGCGGATGATGCCCAGCGGGTCGAGGCCGCGCTGTACCCGCTCGATGTTCTCCCTCACGACCTCGCGCAGCATGACGACCCCGCGGTCTGACGTCGCAAGCCGCTCGGTCGAACGATCGGCGATCGAGCCCTGCGTTTCCCAGGCGGCCGCGTCCTGCGCGGGCACCTGGTCCCAACGGAATCGCGCGAATGGATGGAGGTGGTCCTGCGGGTCTTTGAACGGCCGAAGGATGTCCAATGGCAGCTCGCCGGGCTGCTCGACCTCGCCGCCGTCTTCGCTCGGCGTGAAGACCGGCTCGAAGATCGTGATGTGGGTGTCGTCAATGGGGACGCGGATCTCGGTGCCGTTGTTCACGCGGAGCACCGTCGGAAAGAGGAGCGGATGCTCGTCGACCATGCCGTTCTTGTACGTCCGCTTCTTGATGATGCCGTGGGGGAACGTATAGAAGTCGAACGCCTCGATGTCGTCCGTGAACCCACGCGTCGTGCTCGCCGGCTTACGCCCGCCGCCGGTCAGCTCTTGGTGCAGGATCTGCAGGTGGGCCGGGTCGACCGAGTTCTCCGACGCCTGGAGCCAATTGCAGTCGATCACCGGGTGCACCATGATGCGCCGCGTCCCGTCGGTCCGCGCCCACACGTCGTAGCGCGGGATCTCGGGCGCGGGCAGCGGTCCGAGGTACGCCCAATACATCCCCATGAACGTGCGCACCGGATAGGCGCGCATCTTGACCGTCAGGTGGAACTTGCTGTCGGCCGGCTCGGCGGGCGTCTCCAGGCAGTCCCCTGTCGTGTCGTACAGCCAGCCGTGATAGGCGCACGAGATCCCTCGCTCCTCGACGCGGCCGTAGAGCAGCGAGGCGCCGCGGTGCGCGCAGTGGTCCTGGATGAGGCCCACATTACCGCTCTTGTCCCTGAAAAGAACGAGATCCTCGCCCAACAGCCGCACGAACCGGGTAGGCTGATCCTCCGTGAGGTCCTGGAGCACAGCCACCGGATGCCAGTACCGCCGCAAGAGCTCGCCACAGGGCGTTCCTGGCCCAACCCGCGTCAGCAGCTCGTTCTCTTCACGTGACAGCAATGGTCGCCCTCCTCTTCCGTGATCCCGCGCCTGAGCGATGCTAGCTCTTTGGGGGCGCGCAATCAATAATCCACCGGACGCGTGGAATTTCGAGAGTACAATCGGACCCGGTTTTACGCCCAGATGGGCGTCCAGAGCGACAGAGCTGACAAGGGGGCTGGACGATGGCGATTATCGACGCCGATGCACACTCCATCGAGACGGATCGCACGTGGGAGTACTTGGAAGAGGCCGAGCGGCAGTACGCGCCGGTCGGCGTGGCATCCAAGGGTGACGATACCGGCGGATCGTATTGGCTCATCGATGGCCGCGTCCGGTCGCGACTGGGCAACGTCGGCAAGATGTTCCCCAAAGAAGCGCGCGAGCTGATCGACGTCTCTGCCCGTCTGCGACACATGGATGAGCTCGGCATCGACATCCAGGTCATCTACCCCTCGATCCTGACCCAGTACACGCACCGACCGGAGGTCGAGCAGGCCTTCTGCAAGAGCTACAACCGGTGGATGGCCGACGTGTGGGGCCAGAGCAGCAACCGCCTGCGCTGGGCTTGCATCCTTCCCCTCATGGACATCGACAAGTCCATCGAGGAGCTGCGATTCGCCCGCGACCATGGCGCCTGCGCCATCTTCGCCCGGAGCTTCGAGGGCGCGCGCCAGCTCATCGACCCGTACTTCTTCCCCGTCTACGAGGAAGCGGGCGACCTCAGCGTCCCCATCTGCGTCCATGCATCACTTGGCAATGACACGATGGAGGCACTCCTCTCGCAGGGCCGCGACCAGGGCAACTTCTTGAAGTTCAAACTGAGCGTCATCGGCGCGTTCCACCAGATCGTGACGAACGCGTTGCCCGAGCAGTTCCCCAAGCTCCGCTTCGGCTTCGTCGAGACCAGCTCCCAGTGGGTGCCCTACGTCCTCCACGACCTGCTCCGCCGCTTCGCCTGGAAGGGCTGGACGATTGGCCCACAGCTCATGCGGGACTACCGGCTGTACGTCGCCTGCCAGACCGACGACGATCTGCCCTACGTGCTCCAGTACGCCGGCGAGGACAACCTCATGTGCGGGACGGACTACGGCCATGCCGACACGTCGACGGAGATGGAAGCCCTGAGCACGCTACGCAAGCGCACAGACGTCGAGCCCCGGATCCTCGCCAAGATCCTGGACGACAACCCTCGGGCTCTGTACGCGCTCTAGCCACTCCGGAAGTATCGCCGGATTTGCTTATGGGACCGCGCGAAAGAGTTATTTGACCCGCCCATTGGCCCGCCCTATCGTCGCTGCAGCCGACCGGATCTAACTCTGGTCCGGCGACTACGGAAACCGCGAGGGTGCCATGAAAGCAGGGTTCCGAATCATTGACAGTGACCTGCACGTGCAGGAGCCGGTCGACTTCCTCCAGGACTACCTGGAGGAGCCCTACCGAAGCAAGACGAAGATCTACAGTGCGTCGCCGCCGAAGGTGACTCGCTTCGTGTATGAGCTCGGCGGCAAGACGTTCAGCGTCGGGACCTCTGTCGCCGGCGGAAAGTCGGTAGGAGGGGTAGGCAAGCTCGAGGACCGCCGGTTTCCGCTCAGCGGGCACTATGCCGAGGCCTACGGGAGGGGATTCGATTCCGCGGACCTGCTGAGCGCCATGGACATCGAAGGACTGGACATTGGGGTCGTCTTCCCGACCCACGGCTTCGGGCTCATGTCTTGCGTCGAGGATCTGGACCCTGACTACGCTGCCGCGCTCGCGCGCGCGTACAACACCTGGATGCGAGACTTCTGTAGTGCGAACCCGAAGCGGCTCAAGCCGACCGCCGTCGTGAGTCTGCTGGACCCGGTGCAGGCCGCAGCGGAAGCACGGAGAGCGGTCGAGGAGCTCGGTGCTCTCGCGATTGTGACGTCAGTGAACATCATCAACGGCCACCAGCCACACGAGCCGTTCTTTGACCCGCTGTGGGCTGAGCTTGAACGGGTCGACGCCCCGATTTGCTTCCACCCGACGACCTTCAGACCAAAAGAGGGTATTCCGCCACGATTCCGAGGCCAAAGCAACTCGGACACAATCGCCCACGCTGTGGTCAATCCGTCCCTCAACATGATGAACGTTGCGAGCTTCACGACAGGTGGCGTGTTCGAGCGCTTCCCCAAGCTCCGAGCAGGGTTCCTCGAGACAAACGCTTCGTGGCTCATCTGGCTGCTGTGGCGGCTCGACGACCAATGGGAGATGTTCGGCCCAGACGAGAACTGGACGCTGTCCATGAAGCCGAGCGAGTACTTTCGTCGTCAGGGCTGGGCGGCCGTCGAACCGGAAGAGGAGCCCACCGAGCTGTTGATCAAGTCGTTGGGTGACAACCTTGTCATCTCGACCGACTATCCCCACCCGGACTGCAAGTTCCCCGATGCTATGAACGAGTTCATCGAGCTGGAGGGCCTCGATGAAGACGCGAAGCAGAAGATCCTTTGGGATAACTGCGTTCGGCTCTACAACCTTGATCCAGAGACAGCGGAGAATCGTCGTCCTTTGAAGTCTTCCTCAGCAGGATGGTGAGAGGGCTGTCCCGCGCGCTCCTGAGATGGGCTGCTGTTTTGGTCTTGGTCAGTATGTCCGTACTGGGGTGTGCGCCCGGATCTGTTCCGTCGAGTCCCGCGGGCGGGTCGGCAACCGGCGCGCGCGGACCGGAAAGCGTACCGAAGACCTTGACCATGGCATTTCAGGCATTTCCCTCTTCGCCCGCCGGCAAGCTGCAAGGGGGCGGTCGGGGGAACGTCCAGTTTCACTGGATTTTCAATGCCTATCTCTCCGGCCTCGACAGCGTCAGCAAGCCTCAGCCTATGCTGGCTGAGAGTGTGCCGTCCGTCGAGAATGGAACGTGGAAGCTGAATCCAGACGGAAGCATGGAAACGGTATGGAAGATCCGCTCAACAGCCCTATGGCACGATGGGCGTCCGATCGTTTCCAAGGATTTCGCGCTCGCATGGGAAGTCATCAACGACCCAGCCATGCCGGTGCCGAGGCGCGCGGTGGAGTCTCTCATGACGGGCATCGAGACTCCCGATGACCGAACGGTGGTCATCAAGTGGGAGCACCCGTACGCCGAGGCAAACGCGATCTACGGGGACACCTTGCCTCCCATTCCTGCCCACCTCGTCGACGATCTCTATCGTCGCGATAAGAACGCGTTCGTCAACTCCGACTACTGGACGACGCAATTCGTCGGTAGCGGCCCGTTCAAGGTTGAGCAATGGGATCCGGCGAGCAACCTGATCCTCGGATTGGCCCACGATGGGTATGCCCTCGGTAGACCGAAGATCGACCGACTCCGCATCGTCTACATCGCAGAAGAACAATCCCGTGTGACCAACGTCCTTGCCGGCGCCGTGGATGCCATCGTGTCGCCCGACATCACGGCAACAGGGGTGTCCCTTCTCAGAGAAAACTGGGAGCCTCAAGGGAAAGGGAGAATCGCCTTTTCCCCGGGACTCGTAAGCGTCCTGGCATTCCAACTCAGAGACCTGCCCAGCGCCCAGAAAGCCCTACAGAATCGCGCCATCCGGGTGGCGTTGGTTCACGCCATGGATAGAGAAAGCATTGCAGGGACGATGCCTCCAGGATTGCTAACGGTCGCACACTATCCCATTGCGATGAGTGATCCTTTCTATCCCGCTATCGACCGGACGGTCCGGAAGTACGACTTCAACCCAGAGATGGCCGAGGGCATGCTCGACGCCGCTGGTTGGCGTCGCGGTCCCGACGGCATTCGCCAGAACGCGAGCGGGGAACGACTCGACGTTCCCATCTTGACGCCTGAAGGGGAACACGAGAGGTACATGACCATCGTGGCCGACAACTGGAAGCGTGTCGGAGTGGACGGGCGCGCCGATTCGATTCCGGGCGCGCGGTCGCGTGATGGGGAATTCCGAGCGGTGTTCCGTGGCGCCCACCATGAGCCCCACATCCCACGCTGGGACGGGATCAGTTGGACAGCCGACAACATTCCATCGGCATCGAATCGGTGGGTGGGTCGAAATCACGGTGGTTACGTCAACCCAGAGGCCGATGCCCTCGTGGAGCGGCTCAGAACAACCCTTGACCAAGGCGAGCGAACCCGAGCTGCCGTCGAGGCCGCACGCATTTGGGCCGAGGATGTGGGTTTCGTGCCCATCCTCTATCAGCCCGACGTCATCGCCGCGGCGAAAGACGTCGGCGGCTATGACACCGAGCTCTCGGCCTACCAATCGGCGCACACCTGGAATCTGTACCGTTGGACCAAAGACTAGATCGTGGGGAGGAAATCATGGCGCGCAACGGGTTCAAGCTCATCGACAGCGAGCTCCATATGCAAGAGCCCTATGACTTGTGGGAGAAGCGGCTGCCTGATCGATACCGCTCGATCACGAAGATAACGCGGCCTCCCCGCGGCAACCTGGATACTGGTCATCTCGGCATTGATCTGGCAGGCAAGGGGTGGCCGGTCCGGATGACGAGCGAGCAAGGACCGAACCCCCAGGACCGCGGATCCCTTGTATTTCGCCAGGGAAACAGGCGGTGGAAAGAGGCCCCGGACCTGGCCAGATTCCGCATGAACCCCTCGCCCGAAGCGTGGCTCGAAGGCATGGACATGGATGGCATCGACGTTGCGATCCTCACACCAACGCTGGGGCTTCACGTCATGGCCATCGACGAGGTCGAGCAGGGGCACGCGGCGGCGCTTTGCCGGGCGTACAACGACTTCGTGGCTGAGTTCGCAAGCGTCAATCCAGACCGTTTCAAGATCTGGGGTTGGCTCCCCCGCCAAGCACCGGAGCTCGCCGCGGCCGAGGCGCGCCGATGCGTCGAGGAGTTGGGGGCAGCCGGTGTTGCGATGACCAACGGCGGCGTCGATCGAACCGTGCTGACCGACACCGCGTTCGAGCCTCTCTGGACGGAAATCGAGCGCCTGGGTGTCCCCCTCGGGCTCCACGTTTTCGGTCAGAGCACCTTTGCCGATGACCTGGGACACCGCTACGCGGGCCACCCGAGGACCGAGGTCGTCTCGAGCATCTTCCGCCTGCCGTTCTACGGTCAGACGGCGCTCGCCGAGTTCATCCTCGGGGGAGTTCTCGATGCGCATCCCAAGCTCAAGGTCGTCATCCAGGAGGCCAACGTCACCTGGCTCCCGTGGCTCCTCTGGCGAATGGACGAGAAGTGGGAGACGTACGGTCCCGACCAGGAATATAGCCTTTCCCTGCGCCCGAGCGACTACTTCAAGCGACAGTGCTACGCCGTGATCGACGCTGACGAACAGGTTGCCAGGTACGCGATCGACTTCGCGGGCGATGACAACTTCCTGTGGTCGTCCGACTTCCCCCACCACGATGCGACGTTCCCCGGAGCAAGCGATATGTTCCTGGAGATCGAGGGGATCAGCGAAGCGAGCAAGCGGAAGATCCTCTGGGATAACGGCGCAAAGCTCTTCGGCCTAGAGGTTCCGGCCGGAGCGCGCTGAGCATGCGGGGCTCTAGGTCGTTTGCAATCCTGGCCATAGCTGCCCTCGGGGCAGCCGCATGCGCTCCGACGACGGTGCCATCTGCAGCTCCGCCCAATCCAGCAGCCGCGGCGCCGTCTGAGCCCCGCACGCTCGTAATGGCCGTACGCCAGGAACCGACTGCTCTGACGGAGGCGCTTGGAGGCGGTCTGAACCAAGCCATGACGATCCGTCTCTTCAACGCGGGCTTGGCGCTCGTCGATAGCCGCGAGGTGGCTCACCCATATCTGGCCGAGACGCTCCCGCAGCTCGGGACGCCGGCCTGGCAGCTCTTTCCCGACGGTCGGATGGAGACAACCTATCTGCTCAAACCCAATCTGACCTGGCACGACGGCACAGCGCTCAGCGGGGAGGACTTCGTGTTCGCTCAGCGGGTCTACAGCACTCCCCAACTGGGCGTCGCCGGATCAGCCCCGTATGCAAACATCGATGAGATCCTCGTCCCCGAGCCTCGCACCCTGGTCATACGATGGAAGAGCCCCTATTCTCAGGCCGGCTCCCTCGATGGAAGCCAGGGAGGTCTTCTCCCCTTGCCCCGCCACGTGCTATCCGAGGCCTTCGACCAGGGTCCGCTCGATAGCTTTTCCGCCCTCCGGTATTGGACACAGGACTATCTTGGACTGGGCCCGTATCGGTTGGGGAGGTGGGAGCCAGGAGCCTTCCTGGAGGCCGCAGGATTCTCTGGCCACGCCCTTGGCGCACCAAAGATCGAGAATGTGCGCGTGATGTTCATCGGCGACCCGAATACCGTGCTGGCCAATCTCCTGGCCGGCGGGCTTCACATCGCAGATGAGACCACGCTTGGATTCTCGCAGGCCCTAGTTCTGAGGCGCGAATGGGGGCAGCACAACAGCGGCTTCGTCCTGCTCAATCCAAGCCTCGTTCGAATGATCCAGGTGCAACTGAAACCGGGCGTCGCCTCGCCACGAGCCGTGTTGGACGTTCGGGTTCGCCGAGCCCTCTCCCACGGTGTCGACAAACAGGCATTGAACGAAGGGCTGTTTGAGGGGCAGGGTTTTCCCACCGACACGTTTGTCGCGCCCACCAAGGACTATTACTCACTGATCGAGCAGACCGTCACGAAGTACCCGTACGACCGTCGCCGCGCCGAGCAGCTTCTGACGGAAGCGGGGTTCACTCCCGCCGCGGACGGCTTCCACGTGAGCTCGGGTGGCGAGCGTCTAAGCATGGAGCAGTGGGTTCTGGCCGGAGCAGACAACGAAAAGGAGGTCACGGTCGTCTCGGATGGTTGGCGGGAGCTCGGCGTCGAAACCCGCATGAGAGTCCTCTCTTCCGCTCAGAACCTCGATTTCGAGCTCAAAGCCACCTTCCCTGGCCTGCTGAGCACCGGCGGGCCAGTTCGAGAGAGCGGCTATCGGCAGCTCTCCACCGGAGGGATACCGACGCGGGAGAACAACTGGCGAGGCGGGATCAACCAGGGAGGCTGGTCGAACCCGGAGTACGACCGTTTGTTGGACCTATTCAACGCGACTCTGGATCGCGCCGTTCGGGCACAGCACGTTGCGCAGATGATGAAGATTGTGAGCGACGACGTACCGTGGATCCCCGAGTACTTCCAGTTGCGACCCATGGCGCACGTCACGGCGCTTACAGGGCCAGAGGTAGGGGCGCCGGAGAGCACCGTTCTTTGGAATGTCCACCAATGGGACTTACGTGTGTGACCCGTTCTCCCGAAATGGGCCGATCGGCTCAGGGATGGGAGGCAAGAAAGGAGACGCAATCTCCGATCTCGATAACTTGATGTTCGCTGTGGGGTGAAAGACCCCACCGCTGAGGTGAACGGCGAAAAGCGTATCCCCCACGGTAGCGACTGACCATCAATCCGTGAAGCGGGGATAAAACCGGGTCAGCCCCGAACCCGACGGGGTCACACCTGGGAGCAGGGAGCTATGGACAGCGCAAGCAAAGGTACGTTGACCCATCGTTACCCATACCAAGCCTACGCGGGTTATGGGCTTGCCCAAAACGGGAAAGGCTGGGGGCTGGCAGTGGTGCAGCTGACCAGTATTCACTCCCACGAAACCCGGTGGAAAGTACCGTCCTACGGCTCCAGAGCGCGGACATCAGGAACGGGGGAACCCACGCCCAGCTCTCCTCGGCGGTCGATCCGAGGAGTAGGGGTCGCCCGCATGCCGGTCGTGGGCAGGATGGCCCAAGAAGCCAACGCCGGGGGTAATGCTCCGGATATGCTGACGTGGGCCCGATGAGTGGGACGGAAGCGCGGTGAGTAGGAGTCAATACGTCATGGCTACGGCCCTCGGGCCGATAGATGAATGGAAGACCACTCCCTGGACGCAGTGCGAACGGGCGGTCTTCAAGCTCCAAAAGCGGATCTTCCAAGCCTCCGCTCGTGGTGATCAGAAGACCGTCCACCATCTCCAGCGACTCCTGTTACGGTCCCGAGCCGCCCGCTTTCTCGCGGTGCGGCGGGTCACGCAGGACAATCGCGGCAAGCGGACCGCGGGCGTGGACGGGGTGAAATCCCTGCGCCCTCCCCAACGGCTTCGCCTCGCCCGATTCTTGCGTCTCTCCAACCGAACGTCGCCCACTCGCCGGGTCTGGATTCCCAAACCCGGTTCCGATGAAGGGCGCCCGCTCGGGATTCCGACCATGGCGGACCGCGCGGCTCAAGCGCTGGCCAAGCTCGCGCTCGAACCAGAGTGGGAAGCGAAGTTCGAGCCGCACAGCTATGGGTTCCGACCAGGCCGTTCCGCCCACGACGCCATCGAGGCAGGGTTTGACGCCATCTGTCGCAAGCCCAAGTATGTGCTGGATGCGGACATCACGAAGTGCTTCGACCGTATCGACCACGCCGCGCTGCTGGCCCGACTCGATACCTTCCCCGCCCTCAGGCGGGCGGTCCGAGCCTGGCTCACCGCCGGCGTGCTCGACGGCCCCACGCTCTTCCCCACCGCTGCGGGCACTCCTCAGGGCGGCGTGGTGAGCCCCTTGCTCGCCAACATCGCCCTCCATGGTCTCGAGACCGCGCTCCAAGCCACGGTCCCGGCTACGCGCTTCCATGCTAGGTGGCAGCCTCAGGTCATTCGCTATGCCGATGACTTCGTCATCCTGCATCACGACCTCGGCGTCATCCAACAGCTAGCGCAGCACGCCACGGCGTGGCTTCAGAAGATCGGCCTGGA